>Ga0272442_10000014_pt1 | contig 270345 bp, 236 predicted proteins | sample SSMForm2O_FD_200262 | JGI IMG/M metagenome (GOLD analysis project Ga0272442, IMG submission 200262) | Marine sediment archaeal communities from Little Sippewissett salt marsh, Falmouth, MA, United States - SSM-Form-2O | ecosystem: Environmental > Aquatic > Marine > Wetlands > Sediment ...
TGTCAATGTACCAATACCTTTTAACGTTCTCAGCCGCTTGACACTTTGTGCATATATTTCAGACTGTGCAAGCAATTCAATTTGCTGGTCCAGGTGTTTCAGGCGACTTTCAAGATAGGACTAAATCGGGATTTCAAAGACTTATGCAGGCAGAGATTGCTTCGCTTCGCTCGCAATGACCAATTTTTCGACTTTTTACAAAGCTATCAAATATCAGCATATGTTATTTCCTGCCGATAAAGCCCCTTCTTGTTGGCATTCGGGAAAAATGGTACACTTTATTATTATATAAAAAATTTCAAGGGAGAGCCGACAATGACGCTTTGGGGAAAAAAGATTATAGTGCTTGCTGTTTTCCTGTGTGTTGCCGGATGTGCCGCTTGCAGCAGACCCGGCGCAGAGGACAAGGGAAAAAATCTTGCTGTTTCTCAACCAGATAATAAAAAAACAGCCAAACCGGAGAAGATAATGAAAAGCAACGAAGAATGGAAGAAGATACTTACACCTGAGCAGTACCACATAACCCGGGAAAGCGGCACAGAACCGCCCTTTACGGGAAAGTACAACACCTATAAGGACAAGGGTGTTTATTTTTGTGTCTCCTGCGGCCTGGAACTTTTCAGTTCGGAAACAAAATTTGATTCCGGGACAGGCTGGCCCAGCTTTTGGTCACCGGTTTCTGAAGATCATATTGAAGAGCACAAAGATATAGGCCTGGGCATGGTCAGAACCGAAGTGCGATGCCCGCGGTGCGGCGCACACCTCGGCCACGTGTTTCCCGACGGCCCCAAGCCCACCGGGCTTCGGTACTGTATAAATTCAGCAGCGCTCATCCACAGTAACGACAAGGAAGCCGACAAGAAACCCTGAACGCAATAGTATCATAGGTCCATGGCACGCACAAAAAAAGGACCCGATGCCGTGCAGCTGTTGCCCCACAGCCTGCACGCCCCGGAGCCGGTAAAAGAGTTTCAAAATATTGTTCTTCATTATTACCGTACCTGCGGACGCCGACTTCCCTGGAGAACAACCCGGGACCCGTATGCCGTATTTGTTTCAGAAGTAATGCTTCAGCAGACACAGGTTGACCGTGTTATTCCCAAATACAGCGAATTCTTAGAAATGTTTCCGGATGTCGACACGCTTGCCCGTGCTGCCTTAAAAGATATTCTGGCTGTGTGGCAGGGTATGGGCTATAACCGGCGTGCCATTGCGCTTCAGAAAAGCGCCCGGGAGATTGTTTCAAAACACGGGGGCAGGTTTCCCCGGCAGTATGAGCAATTGCTGCTGCTGCCGGGAATCGGGCCGTATACGGCTTCGGCAATCTGTGTTTTTTCATTTAATCAGCCGCGCATTTTCATAGAAACCAATATTCGCACGGTCTACATTTACTGCTTTTTCCCCGACGGGGATGCCGTTTCCGACAAGGATATCCTTCCTCTTGTGGAAAAAACCCTGTACAAGGCCGATCCTCGAACCTGGTACAATGCCCTGATGGATTACGGTGTGTTGCTCAAGCGGCTGTTCCCGAATCCCGGCAGAAACAGCGCTCAGTATCAGAAGCAGAGCCCGTTTCAAGGATCTGACCGTCAGATCAGGGGATTACTGCTCAAACAGCTCATCGGAGTGACCGGCCGAACAGAAAAAACGCTCATAGCACGGTGCGGGAATGATGCGCCGCGGGTCAGAAGGATACTTTCCCAGCTTCTTGCAGAGGGTTTTGTGTCCCGCCGCGGCGGCAAATACGGTTTGTCCTGACGCCGTCCACATTGTTTCCCTGCAATCACGACAAAAAAATTTTCTTATCGACATTCCCCTGTTTGATGCGTTGAAGGAGCAGGAGCTGAGAACCATTCAAAAGATCATACGGTTTTCTTACTGATTTCTTTCCAGCATTGTACCCCCATATTTTTTCTTCATCTTTTTTATATCGGTCTGTTCATTTGACAATGGCCGTTACATACATGCCGGAAATAGAAAAGTTGAAAAAAAATACTAATTATATAATTATATAAAAACAAAGGAACATCATTTTTTCGGCCGGAGCATTGAAGAGGCCGGCCATCGGGCTTGTGTGCGGGTGCGTGACCCAAAAAACAACCCGCACAGCAGAACCCGGACAGCACCTGTCACTTTAACCCGGGCAGACGCTGCACAGGCAGTAACCAATACAAAAGGAGTAATACATCCCAATGAAAATAGGAATCATCGGACTTCCCCAGACGGGAAAAAAGACGCTGTTTCACATCCTCACCGGCAGCCCACAGGCAGACCACACCGAAATCCACAAACCCCTTCCCGGGACAGCAGACATACAGGACCCGCGTTTCGACAGCCTGGTTCAAATGTATGACCCCCAAAAGCAGGTGCGTGCGCGGCTTGACATCGTGCTGCTGCCGAAGATGGAAAAAGAGACGATTGTTACAGGAGAGATTTTCAAAGATATTGTCGACATGGATGCCATATGCCATGTTGTGCGCGGCTTTGAAGATGAGGCCGTGTATCATGTAGACGGTTCGGTCAACCCCATCCGGGATGTGGAGATGGTCAACGGGGAGCTCATTCTCCATGATCTGATTTTTATTGAAAAACGCCTTGAACGAATTGAGAGCATGCTGAAAAAAGTAAAGGACGAAAAGCAGCAGAAGGAGCAGGCCCTGCTGATACGCATGAAGGAACACCTGGAACATGAACAGCCTTTGCGGATCATGCATATCTCCCCCGAAGAGAAGAAGCTTCTTCTCAGCTATCCGTTTATTACCCTCAAAGAGCTGATCCTGGTTTTAAACGTATCCGATGATGATCTTGACAACGACAGCACCGTCAGGAGACTTGATGATATGTGCAGCCGGTACAGGATGGAAGCCATGCAGATATCTGCCAAAGTGGAGTCGGAAATAGCCGACCTTGAATCAGATGAAGAAAAGCGTGAATTCTGTGAGGAGCTGGGCATTAAAGAACCGGCATTGGCCCAGCTCAGCCGCCTGTGTATACGTGCGCTGGGCCTTTGTTCTTTTTTTACCGTAGGCAAGGACGAGGTTCGGCAGTGGCTTGTGCGCAGCGGCTCGTCGGCGCCCGAAGCAGCAGGCACCATACACTCAGACCTGCAGCGTGGTTTTATTCGGGCGGAGGTTATGAAGTATGACGAGCTGATTGAGCACAAGAATGAAGCGGGGCTCAAACAGGCCGGCAAAATGTATTTGAAGGGCAAAGAATACATTGTTGAAGATGGAGACATCCTAAACGTTAGATTTAAGGTGTAGCGTTATATCAAACGCCTGTAGAACCAAATGAAAAAAAAACCCACCACACGCACCAGCCGGCAGGCCGGGGGCAAGGCCCCCCTTTATCCCGTGTTTGTTGATATAAGCGGCAAGAGGTGTTTGGTTGTGGGCGGCGGCAGCGTTGCTTTGCGCAAAATCAGGACGCTTGTGGAGTGTGGTGCAAAGGTGCGAGTGGTGAGTCCGGCCGCGGCTGCCGAGATCAGGAGGCTGGCCTCAGACGGTCTGGTGGCATGGGAGGAAAAGAAATTTGTTCCCCGGGATCTGGACGGGGTGTTCATGGCCTTTGCGGCAACCGATGATACCGGGAAAAACAGGCAGATCATACAGGCGTGCAAGAATAAAGACGTGCCGGTAAATGCCGCGGATGACCCCGAGGCCTGTGATTTTTTCGTCCCGTCTGTTGTTCGACGGCGTGGGCTTTGTGTTGCCATAGGAACCGGGGGCCGCAGCCCGCTTCTTGCCGGCAGGCTCAGGAACGAGCTGGAAGGCATGATTCCCGAGGAATACGGGGAATTTTTAGAAATTCTGGGAGAGCAGCGGGAGAAGCTTAAAAAGGAAGTTCCGGACCGGGAAAAGCGGAAAAAAATCTTTGAGGCACTTGTTTATTCGGACATACTGGAACTTTTGAGGGCGGGCAAGCCGGAACAGGTAAAGGAGCAGATTGATCAATGTTTATCATCCTTACAGGGCTGAATCATAAAACGGCGCCGGTGGACATCCGGGAAAAATGCGCTTTCAGCAGCAACCAGCTTACGGAAACGTATCGGGAATTGATGCACAATGATGTTTTGCATGGAGCGGTTGTTCTGGTTACCTGTAACAGGACAGAAATCTATGCCACCGCACAGCAGGTAAGCCCCGGTCTTGGCGTGCTTGAAAAGGTGCTCCAACAGCACTCAGGCATACCCAAGCAGGGGTTTGCACAGCATATCTATCAGCACTTCTCCTATCACGCGATAGGACATCTGTTTTCCGTAACCTCCGGGCTTGATTCAATGATCCTTGGGGAGCAGCAAATTCTGGGCCAGATCAAAGAAGCCTATCATGGTGCGGTTGATGCCGGGGCTTCCAACAGCATCCTTAATATTTTGTTCCAGACCGCCCTGCATGTGGGCAAAACGGTTCGGGCGGAGACGGGAATCAACAAGTACCCGGTATCGGTAAGCTCTGCAGCGGTTGAACTGTGCCGGGAAATTTTTGATTCCCTGGCAGAACGAAAGGTGCTTGTTGTCGGGGCCGGAGAAACCAGTGAGCTTGTGGTGAAACATCTGATGGCCAGCGGGGTGCAGTCGGTGATTGTCTCCAACCGTTCCTATGATCGAGCAGAGGAAATGGCAGGGATTTTTAACGGCAGCGCACTGCATTTTGATGAAATGCCCGGGGCGCTGGAGCATGCCGACATTGTTATCAGCTGCACCTCGGCCCCCCATTTCGTGATCAGGAATGATAACAGCAGGAAGGCCCTGCTGCAGCGCAACGGCCGGGAAATTGTTCTGATTGATATTGCAGTGCCCAGGGACATAGATCCGGTGATCAAGGAGATTGAGAATGTGTATCTGTATGATATCGATGATTTGCAAAACGTGGTTGAAAGAAACTACAAGGAGCGGCTGAAAGCAGCACATAATGCCCGGGACATTATAGAACGGGAGACGGGCCGGTTCAGCGAAAAGTTTGCCGTTCTTGCCCTGGTTCCGATAATCAAGTCGCTTAAAGAACACGCTGAAACCATACAGCATGACGAGCTTAAAAAAGCCCTGAACAGGCTGGGCGGCATTTCAGACCGGGAAAAAGAGATTGTTGCTTCCCTGGCCCACGGTATCATCAACAAGCTGCTACACGCACCGTTTGCCAAGCTGCGTGAAAAGGCAGTGGATGACCAGGGAAATCTCTACGCAGATGTTGTAAGGGACCTGTTTGAACTGGACATTGATATCAGAGAATATAACGACCATGCCTATTTTAAAAGTTGGAACACGGGGGAGTAAGCTTGCCCTCCGGCAGGCACACCTGGTCAGCGAAGCATTGCAGCAGTGTTCAGCCGACGCTGATATCCGTATCACCGTCATTAAAACTCTGGGAGACAAGGTTCTTGATACAGCCCTTTCACGCATAGGTGAGAAAGGGCTGTTTACTACGGAGATAGAAAGGGAGCTTCTGGGCGGCGGTCTTGACATGGCAGTTCACAGCATGAAGGACCTCCCCGCTCATTTAGAAGATGGATTGTGTATCGGTGCGGTGCTGGAGCGGGAAAACCCCTGTGATGTTCTGCTTTCCCATGCCGGGCACCGGTTTGAAGGGCTTCCCCTGCGCGCAACCGTGGGTACCTCCAGCCTGAGAAGAGCTGCACAGATAAGGTCACAGCGGCCGGATATCACCGTGGTGCCGATCCGGGGCAATGTTGAGACGAGAATAAAGAACATGAAGCAGCAGCTTGACGCAATTGTGCTGGCATATGCAGGCGTGAAGCGGCTGGGCTATGAGGACATGATTACCGATATGTTATCGCCGGATATTATGCTGCCCGCCGTTGGACAGGGGGCCATTGCCGCAGAAGTGCGGGAGAGTGACGAATCTACCCGGGACCTTGTAACAAGAATTAATGATAAAAAAACATATCTTGAGACTCTTGCCGAAAGAACCTTTTTGCACACACTGCACGGCGGATGTCAAATTCCTGCGGCCTGTCTGGCTGTGCTCCAGGATGAAAAGCTGGCTGTGCGGGGTCTGGTAGGTTCCCTTGACGGTAAGCGCATGCACACGGCACGCACCCAGGGGCCTGCTGAGGATGCCCCGAGGCTGGGCAGACAGCTTGCAGAGCAACTGATTGCCGACGGGGCGGATGAGATTATCAGGTCTGTTTGTGAGAAGATATAATTAAACTGTCAGATTGTTTTATTTATATAATCAAGACTTTTTGTAGTGTAAACTGAATAGCTTTGAATAATTCGGGGAGAATAAATCAGTTTCCGGAGGCACGAATAGAGCCGTAATAATACTTTGGTTCAATACCGCCGGGATTGAAAGCCTTCGGCGCTTTGCTTGTCCAAAGAGCGCAGCTTCCGCCTCGGCGGATCAAAGTATTCAAAAGAAAAGGCCCTCCCGCTTTTAGCGGGACTTCCCGAGCCAGAGCATCTTGCTGCGGCGGGCCAAAAACCCGCTTCGCTCATACAGTTTGGCCCTTTGATCCGCAGCAAGATGCTCTGGCTCGGCTCGATCAAAATGGGACCAAAACTTATACCCTCTAATGGGCCATCCTAACGCCGTGCCCTCTGGATGAGGATAATTACATATGAAAAAGGGTTTTGTCTATCTGGTTGGTGCCGGACCCGGGGATCCCGGCCTTTTCTCCCTCAAAGGGAAGGAGGTCCTGGAAAAGGCAGATGTAGTCATTTATGACCGGCTGGTGAGCAGGGAAATCCTCTGCCTTGCCCATAAAGATGCTCAGCTGATGTATGTCGGGAAAGGGCCCGGACACCACACCCGTTCCCAGGATGAAATAAACGCCCTGCTGCTCAAGCATGCCCGGCTGGGGAAAACAGTAGTCCGCCTTAAAGGAGGAGACCCGTTTGTTTTCGGCCGGGGTGCTGAAGAGGCCCTTTATTTGCGGGATAACGGCTGTGATTTTGCCCTCGTGCCCGGCATAACCTCTGCTGTTGCAGCACCGGCATATGCCGGGATCCCTGTCACGCACCGCACTACCGCTTCAAGCGTTGCCGTTATCACCGGGCATGAAACGCCAAGCAAAAAAGAGAGCGCCCTTCGCTGGGAGCATCTGGCAACGGGAGTTGATACGCTGGTTTTTTTAATGGGAGTGACAAACCTGGCCTTTATTGTCGGAAAGCTCCTTTCCCACGGCATGCCCGCCCGGACTCCTGCAGCGCTTGTCCGCGACGCAACCATGCCCCGGCAGGAGGTGGTTGCGGGAACCCTCAACGACATTGTTCTCAAAGCGGAAAAGGCATCATGTAAACCGCCGGGGGTTTTTATTGTGGGCGATGTTGTTGCCCTGCGGGAAAAGCTTTCGTGGGCTGAGAAACTTCCCCTGGCCGGAAAAAAGGTGGTGGTAACTCGGCCGCGGCACCAGGCTGCCGTTTTTATGAAACAAATACGTGAGCTGGGTGGCCTTGCTCTGGAACTGCCGGTGATTGAAATAGTAAAAGAGCGGGATTTGCAGCATCTTCACAACGCCTTTGAGCGGATTGATTCCTTTTCATGGATAGTTTTTTCAAGCGTCAACGCGGTTGATATTTTCTTTGAAGAACTTTTTAACAGGCAGTTGGACGCCCGCTCGCTTGGCGGCGCACAAATCTGTGCCATCGGGCCGGAAACCGGTAAAAGGCTGGCCGGATACGGTATTTCATCCGATGCCCTGCCCTCGCGCTACTGTGCTGAAGGCATCCTGGAACTGCTTGATGATCAACGCCTTTCGGCAGGACAGCGGGTGCTGCTGCCCAGGGCCCGGGGCTCCCGGGAAATCCTTCCCCGCGGCCTGCAAGACCGGGGCGTTCTGGTGGAAGAAATTTACCTGTACAGAGCGGCTCCCGCCGACCGGGTTCCTCAGGATGTGCATGATGCTGTTTTACGCGGGGAGGTTGATATCATTACCTTTACCAGCTCCTCGACGGTGAAGCAGTTTGGTGCTCTTATGGGTGATGCTTGTATCAAACAGCTTAATGCGAACGTTATGGTTGCCTGTATAGGTCCGGTTACGGCTGATACCGCCCGGAACCTCGGCTTTTTAGTTGATATTACGGGATCCCGGTATACGGCAGAGGGATTGCTTGAGGCGATTGTTGCCCGGGTGAAGTGATGCTCCCCGCCTGTTGAAAATCCCGTTGCGTGCGCCGGGCATTCGCGGCACACGCCGGCAAACAATAACCAGAAGGTGTACACCTCCCATATTAACGAAACAGGAGAGAGTATCATGGCCTTTCCGCACACACGATTGAGACGGCTGCGGTCAAATCCTGCCATACGGCGAATGGTACGGGAAACATCGCTCAGTGTTGATGATTTTATCTACCCGCTCTTTGTTATATACGGAAAGGACAGAAAAATACCGGTAGAATCCATGCCGGGTGTTTTTCAGCTGTCGGTCGACCGGCTGCAGGAAGAGGTGCAGGAAGTTCACCGGCTCGGCATTCCCGGTGTGCTGCTGTTCGGCATTCCCGAGCACAAGGACAGCACAGGGAGCCCGTCCTGGGACGGCGACGGTGTTGTTCAGCGCGCAGTCAGAGAGATAAAAGACGGCTGTCCGGATCTTCTTGTCATAACGGATGTATGCCTGTGTGAGTATACCGATCACGGGCACTGCGGTGTGGTGGATGAAGACGGAACCATTAATAATGACCAAACGCTGGGCCTTTTGGCAAAACAGGCCCTTTCTCATGTGCGTGCCGGAAGCGATATGATCGCCCCCTCTGATATGATGGACGGCCGTATCGGACACATCCGCACGGCACTTGAGGAAGAGGGATTCATACATACACCCATCATGTCCTATGCAGCCAAATTCGCATCAGGCTTTTACAGCCCCTTTCGCGACGCGGCGGACTCCGCCCCTTCCTTCGGCGACCGGAAGACCTACCAGATGGATCCGGCAAACGCCCGTGAAGCCCTGCGTGAGGCACAAAGCGACATAGAAGAAGGTGCCGACATTATCATGGTTAAGCCCGCCCTTGCGTACCTTGATATCATAAAAGCGGTTAGTGAAACATTCGGCTGTCCCACGGCGGCATATAACGTCAGCGGAGAGTATAGCCTTATAAAAGCGGCGGCTTTACAGGGGTGGATTGACGAGCAGACCGTTACCATGGAAGTGCTTACGGCCATTAAACGGGCAGGAGCAGACATCATTATCAGCTATGCAGCAAAAGATGCCGCGGCACTGATTTCGGGCTGACACGGAAAGCTGTTAATAGAAACACACACCCTTAAAAACAATATGTTCACGAACACACCGTAATGCGGAGAGCATTTCATGCCAAGCACGAAGAAATCCAAGGAACTGTTCAAGAAAGCCAAAAACTACATGCCGGGAGGGGTAAACAGCCCGGTCCGCGCATTTGCGTCTGTGGGACTCAGCCCGCCGGTCATCGAGCAAGCAAAGGGGGCCAGGCTGTTGGATGTTGACGGGAATGAATATGTTGATTATGTATGCTCCTGGGGGCCCCTTATTCTGGGTCATGCCCATGAACAGGTGCTGGATGCCCTGAACAGGGCAGCCGGCCGGGGGACGAGCTACGGGGCACCCTGTGAGCAGGAGATCGAGCTGGCAGAGCTGATCTGTACGGCCATTGCCTCGGTTGACAAGGTCCGGCTGGTTAATTCCGGTACAGAAGCCACCATGAGCGCGGTGCGGCTGGCCAGGGCCTATACCGGCCGGGAAAGAATTGTAAAGTTTGAGGGCTGTTATCATGGTCATGCAGACGCATTTCTCATCAAGGCCGGTTCAGGGATGTTAACGGGCGGCATTCCCACAAGCCCCGGTGTTCCCGGGTCAACAGCGGCACAGACCCTGACGGCCCGGTACAATGATCTGGCATCGGTGAAAAAACTTTTTAACAGCATAGGCCATGAAATTGCGGCGGTTATCGTTGAACCGGTTGCGGGCAATATGGGTGTGGTGCCACCGGCAGGGGGTTTTTTGGAGGGACTGCGGCAGATAACCCGGGCGCATAAAAGCCTGCTCATCTTTGATGAGGTTATTACCGGGTTCCGGCTAGGCTACGGAGGATACCAGGATTCTGTGAGTATCACACCCGACCTGACAACGCTGGGAAAAATCATAGGGGGAGGCCTTCCGGTGGGGGCCTATGGCGGGAAAGAGGAGATCATGGACATGGTTGCGCCACAGGGGCCCGTGTACCAGGCCGGCACCCTGTCGGGAAACCCTCTGGCAATGGCAGCCGGTGTTGCGACGCTGCGCATACTGAGGGATACCGACTGCTACAGGCAGCTTGAAAAGAAAAGTTTCTTTCTTGTTGAGCAGATTGAGAACATTATAAAAAGAAAGGGCCTGGGCCATAGCGTGAACCGGGTCGGATCAATGTTTTCAATCTTCTTTACGGGTACGGGAAAAAGGGTTTGCGGGTACGATGATGTTAAGAAGTGCAGCACGGACATCTTTTCCCGGTTCTATGCCCGGCTTCTGGAGGAGGGAATCTATTTCCCGCCGTCGCAGTTTGAGACCTGCTTTCTATCACAGGCCCATGATCTGGAAGATATGGAAAAGACAACGAAGGCCGTTGGGAAAGCATGTGACGGAATTATGTAATACTGGCTGTCCGGGCAAAACACCGGCGAAAGTGATGTTTTGCCCGTAACAACATGATCATGGTATTTATGCACCTTTTCTTCCGGCAATTCCCTTGGTTGCCTTGGAGATCTTCTTTGCCTGATCCTTGGGGCGCAGGGCCCGTGTGGCCTTGCCTGCCTGCCACATTTCAGAGTTTGCCATGGTTTCAAGCTCTTTTGTGAGCCGCTGCTGATAATCTGCGCGGCCGCAGTAGTTGAGTACACGACGGGTTTCCGCACCGGTTTTTACCCGGCTATACAGCTCTTTAAATACCGGCTCTACGGCTTTTTTAAATTTAGGTTTCCAGTCAAGCGCGCCGCGCTGTGCCGTTGCAGAGCAGTTGGAATACATCCAGTCCATGCCGTTTTCACCTACCAACTTTATCAGGCTTTCGGTGAGCTCCTCGACCGTCTCATTGAATGCCTCGCTGGGGCTGTGGCCGTTTTTGCGAAAAACATCGTACTGTGCTTCCATGATGCCTGCCAGGGCACCCATGAGCACTCCCCGCTCGCCGGTTAGATCGCTGTAGACTTCATGCTCAAAGGTTGTGGGAAACAGATATCCTGAACCGATGGCAATACCCAGTGCGACACAGCGTTCCCGTGCCCGGCCCGTGGCGTCCTGCTCCACGCCGAAACTCGAGTTGATGCCGGCACCGGAGAGGAAATTTCGGCGCAGCGATGTGCCCGATCCCTTGGGTGCCACCAGAATAACATCCACATCTGCGGGCGGGATGATCTTTGTCTGGTCCTTATACACGATTGAAAAGCCGTGGGAAAAATAGAGGGCGTCGCCGGGATTAAGGCACTTTTTTATAACGGGCCAGATGGCCTTCTGCGCCGCATCAGAGACCAGCATCTCTATTACCGTTCCCCGCTGAGCCGCCTCTTCGATATCAAACAGATCCTTGCCGGGCTTCCAGCCGTCTTTAACTGCGCGGTTCCAGTCTTTTTTAAATTTCTTTGACTGGCCGATAATAACCTTGAAGCCATTATCTTTCATATTCAGCGCCTGGGCCGGGCCCTGAACCCCATATCCGATAACGGCGATGGTTTCATTTTTAAGCACCTTTTTTGCTTTGGCAAGAGGAAACTCTTTTCGTTTGACAATGTTTTCCTTCAAGCCTCCAAAATTGATTACAGCCATGATATCTTTCCTCCTTTTACAAAAGTGTTGGTATTGAAATATTATTTTAAAAAGTATCCCTCACCGGCAACACCGGTCTGCTAGGAACGCAGCGTGGCAACCAGGCGCAGGGGATTACAAAGAAGCTCAAGTGCGGGGACAACCCCGGCGCACACAACATCAGCCGCGGTCAGGGCCTCTACTGCAGCGCCTTCATCAAGAATAACGGCGATTCCCAGGGCGGCCTCTTTGAGCATCAGGCGGTCATTGCGCCCGTTTCCCACACAAACCGACCGGGCAGCATCGAGCTTTTTTACATAGCCGAGCTTTCCAACCTCCTGGCAATCAACGGGCAGTATGAAAAGCTCACACGCAATACCCTTCAGCTCCGCCCCGGCCGTTCCAAAGGTGTCTGCCGTCAGGACATGGACAGCAAGCTTACCGGCAAGGCGATTAAGCAGTTCCTTGACCCCAGAACAAAGCTTGCCGTCGCAGGCAAGGGTACCGTTATAATCAAGCACCAGATGTTCAAGCGCGAGTTTTTTATGTCCGGGAATGTCTATTACAATCATTGCAGCTTCTAAATTACGATAATAAAAGACCTGTTATTATTAAACCGCCATGCAAAGATATCTCTTTTATCATAAAATTATAATTGAGGAAACGAAAATATATAAATTGTAGAAATTCTTCTAAAAAAAATTCGCAAATTTACTTTTTTACCCCGGGCCGCATATCCTGATGTGCTTTCCCCCACGCTCTAAGTGACTGTATTAAATAGTGTTTTTAATTGCCTTTGGCTTGGCACATTCTATGCAGATTATAATTCATATAAGCATACCACCTGTTTCTTATAGCGGTTTTCTTTCATTCAGATCAGCCGTCTTCTGCTGTCGGTGCCGTGAGGTTATTCTCTACAATCAATTGTCCGGCAGTACCGGGGATGCCGCCTGTCTTTTAAAGACGTTTTCTCAATCTATCTTTTTCACGGGAGAAAATGTATGAGGATTTTGCTCATAAACCCAAAAAGAATAGGCCGCGGGCAGGCTGCGGTGAGCTCTATGAACTCCACCCCCCTTGCTTTGCCGATTTTAAAAGCACTCACGCCCGGTGACGTTGACGTCGTCACTGTTGATGAAAACCATGAAGACATACCCTTTGATGAGTGCTGGGATTTGGTGGGGATAACGGTAATGCTTCATGTCTCACCAGCGGCTATTGACATTGCACGGCAGTTTCGCAAAAGAGGCGTCACGGTAGCCTTCGGAGGCTTTTTCCCAACCCTGCATTATGAAGAGGCCCGTGATCAGGTGGATACGGTCATAGCCGGCGAAGCAGAATATATATGGCATGATGTTGTAGGTGACCTGGAAAACCATCAGCTTAAAGCATATTATAAGGCCGATCGCCTTATCGATCTCAAAGATATCCCGTTTATAAAAAAAGATTTTTTTTCACCGCATGATGAATTCTATCATGTTGAAACAACCCGGGGGTGTCCCCATGATTGCGACTTTTGTTCGGTTACGACCTTTTACGGATCAAAATTCCGGCACAGGCCCATAGAGCACGTAATGCGGCAGCTCGAAGAGCTGAAAGGGAAAGTGGTCTTTTTCGTTGACGACAACATAGCCGGCAACCCGAAATACGCCAGCCGGCTTTTTCGAGAAATGATTCCTTTGAAGATACGGTGGTGCGGTCAGTTTACCTTGAACCAGGCCGGCAACAGAGAAATGATGGAACTGGCAGCTGAAAGCGGATGCCTGTTCTTGTTCACCGGCCTAGAGACCCTCAGTCATGAAAACCTTCAGGCTGTTGACAAAACGTGGGCAAAGCCTGAAAAATATGAACAGTGGATCAAAATGGTACAAAATGTCGGCATAGGTATATACGGTTCGTTTATGTTTGGCTTTGAATCGGATGATAAAGAGGTTTTTAAGAGAACCCTTGATTTTTGTGAAAAAAATGAGATTGAGCTGGCGCTGTTTTCCGCACTGTTTCCAATAAAAGGCTCAAAATTTTATCAACAGCTTCAATCGGAAAGGCGGATTTTTGAAACAGATGTCTCACGATTCAACGGGCAGCATGCGACTTTTCATCCCCGCAAAATGACCGCCCAGGAGCTGGAAAACGGATTGCGCTGGATATGGCAGACGTATTACGCAAAGAAAAGCATAAAAATGCGGCTGTCACGCCTTATGACACACGAGCCTCCCGCAGTTGACAGGCGGGGGTATCCAAATGCAGCGGCGGCCCTGCTCAGTCTCAACATGGCATTCAAGGTTGCCGTGGAGGATTTTTGATCTTTAAACGGCCTTGTCTTCCAGGGGGGCAACAGCTTCCTTGAGATCAAGCCGCTCAAGCGTTTCTTTTTTTAAATAGCCGGTTGAAATATCCCAGCCCCGGAGTTCGTAATAGTCATTTTTGAGCTGCTCGAAATGTTCCCGGTCAACCGCTTTTCCCCTACGCGATATTATTTCATCACCACTGCCCGGCAGGTACAGCTCAGGATTGTGCATACCAAAACCGTCCGGAGCAGGCTCATCGCGCTCGACAAAGAAAAATTCCGGCAGGCGGTCATCCTGCCTCCCCCTTCGCCCTTCACGAAGCAGGATGGCACGGTTGAGCCCAAACACGCGCTCTCCGACGGCGTCAAGCGCTTCGGGTGATACCTGTTTGCCGATAACGGCGGAAAGAAGCTGTGCTTCCAGGGTCGGGTCCCCCACATGCTCCTGTGTGCTTGCATCGTCATAGACCGGCCATGCAAAATCACACAGTATCATGCACTCCTTTGCAAACTCGCGGTTCTGGATAAGCTGTGTGGCCCGGGCCTTGCCCGCATAGGTTGAAAAGTCAACAGCCTGCTCGCCGCCCCAGAACAGCTTTGCGATGTTACGGAGCACCTCTGTCGACACGAATGTTTTCGTTCCCTGTGATGTATACCACAACGCCCATTTAACCGTGGGTTCCAGTATTTCATGCAGGGCGGTTATCAACGGGCGGGGTTCTGTCGCATAAATCATGGCTGAGGTTGAGAATACCTTGGGGCCGTATGCTATGGCACGTCCCGTCTGGTTAAGAAAGTTCAGGGTGATGTCCCGGGACTGTTTTCCCACGTGTTCCGAGGCCCGGAGAGCACCCTGGGAAAGCACCTCTCCAAAGCCTTCACGAGCACACAGTTTCTGCAGCAGTGTTTCCAGAAACGACAGATCACCCAGCCGTGAAAGGGGAAGGCCGGTATTTTTTTCTGTAAGGATTCCCTGTGCAATACACCGGTCGAGCCACAAGAGCAAAAAAACAATCTCCATAATGCACAGCCCGTAATCATTGGCCATGGTCGGCGCGTAAAAGCTTGCGTCCGTTATTTTCCCGTGGTGCCTTTTATCCCACATGGCATAGAACAGGGGGGTCTGGCATTTGCGGATGTCCTCTTCCCCGGAAGCATTTCGGTGAACCGAGCGCCAGCATCCCTGGGGACAGCCGTGACAGTGGACCCGCCTGACCACCTCTGTCCCGGGCACGCTGATAGGCGGATCATAGAGGTTAAAATAGCCTTCCCCTCCCCGCATCTGCCTGATGCGTTTTCGTATGGCCGCTACCCTGTCAGGCTCAGCAGCGGCCATGGCGGAACTGCCCTGTACTGCTATTGCTTTCAGGTTTTTTGATCCCATAACCGAGCCGAAGCCCATGGATGCGCTGCCGGCAAGGTCGGTAAAAATAATACCGATCCGGGTCCTGCTCTCACCGCCCGGGCCGATTGAGAGTATCCGGGCCTTTTTACCGGTTTCTTCCTGAATATGTGCACGTGCTTTACTGTTGGTAAGACCCCACAGGTGGGCGGCATCTTTTATTGCAACTGCTGTGTCCTGTATGGAGATATACACCGGTCGGGCTGCCCGTCCCGTGACAATGATACCGTCATAGCCCGCTTTTTTGATTTCAGCAGGGAAAAACCCTGCCAGGCTGGCAAAGGTGAAGGTTTCCGGATGGATGCACGGCGATCTGCCGCACACCACCATCCGGGGTGCGGCAGGTGCGGCGGTGCCTGCAAGAGGACCGGTCATAAAAATAAGGGGATTTGCAGGATCATATGCCGACATGGCGGCCGGGGCGCAGTCCCAGTAGAGCTTCTGGCCGATTCCAAGCCCCCCCAGAAAGCGGTCACTGTAGTCATGTGTGGCCAGGGTTGATATTTTTTCATTGGTGAGATCAACGGCAAGGATGGTTCCTGTCCAACCGAAACGTTTTGTCATGATGCCACTCCCGTTAACTATATACCTGATTAGTGTTTAAGGGGGAAGGAATAGAGCCCGTACATAAACAGAACCATGTCGGAGAACCAGCATACCTCGATGAGGGTAATAAAAAAATGGAAAAGACCCGTTTTCCCCAACTTCCAAAAAACAAGGGTAAGGGGAAAAAGAATCCAGACAAAAACTACGCCGACAATACCGAAAACCTGCATTGTCACGTTTGTGCCTCCCCAGTTAACCTGAAAAAAAGACAGGTTGCTGGCGGCAAGCAGGCTGATAAGCACGTTTGTCGTCACCGCAAGCCCCATAATAAGCACAGATTTATTTGAGCCGTTTTCCCGAAACGACTTTGAGGCCCCGATGAGATAGAGGCAGTAGGTAAGAAAATAGGCCGCCTCCAGGAAACCCCTGGGCATTAGTACCCTTTCCGTAATGGGTTTACGTAATCACATATCCCGAAAATAAAAAGCGGAAAACCCTCCACGAGAAAGAGGGGCCTTGCTCAGCACAGCAATAAAACGCATATGGCGTGTTAATCGTCAAAATCGCCCCCGGGTCCTTTGTCTGAACTCAGGGTTTGCGCCTTTTTATTAATTTTTGTTTCCGTCCATTCGGCGGGATCTTCAATACGTGTGGCCTTGGGACCAAGATCGTGTGAACCTGCGCTGATGATAGTTTCTACGGCAAGGGGCGCAGTGTCCCGGGCATTAAAGACATCGGTGAGCATGCCGCAGACAAAATCCTCAACACGTTTTGCCATTCGCTGTCTGATATCAGCGGGCAGTCCCGTGAGCTTGTTCTCAAAGGGCAGGTTCAGTTTTTTGTAATCGCCTTTTTTGAGGCCCTTTCCGTCGGCATATGCAACCATCTCGTTCCACATGTCTTCCGAAACCCCGGCATCCTGTACCTTGATAAAATTACCGTCATTGTCAAGAATAGCATTGCCGTAGTCATTTACCTCAAGGCCCCAGGATATCATCTGCAGCGCGGTTGCGACATTTGCCTTTGTTGTATTGGTCTGGGCGGCAATGGCCCGCAGCCGCTCTGAGCTGTTACCGGATGTGCCGTGCTGGGCACCGGAGAGGTTGTATCTTTCAAGCGCCCGGTGTATTTCAGATGTCAGCTCAACCTGTATGCCTGCATCACTTGCTTCAATGCCATGGGTGGTCCCGTTGTTCAGGGCAATCCAGTCAGGGAAAATGTCGTTTGCGTTAAGCCCACGGATGAGAAACAGGGCTTCGTCTACCGTTGACAAACCTTCCTTTCCCTTAATCTCGCCCACCTCCGTTTCGAGCCCGGCCCATTTCGGTATATAGGGGTTTAGTTCCAGGTTGGCCAGCAGGTTCTTGTCATCGGGCAGATGAGATGCATCGATGGCAATGGAGGTTATGCCTGCATCAAACATGCTGGGAATTTCCGTTTTTGCCTGTACAAGGTCCTTGTCATTTTTAATGCCGTAGTGGTCCGCATGTATTGCAACCGGAACAGTTATGCCAAGCTCATTACACATGCGGTCTACGTATGTCGCCATGTTCCAGTAATTGACGGCACAGTATGCGCCGGCACCGCCTTCAGATTTTGCAATCTCGATTATCAGGACGGCATTTGCTTTTTGGGCGGCCATCAGCGCGCCGCAGATTACGAAACTGTTCCGCCCGTTTGCAGCCATTGTCATTGCTTTGCCTTTGGCAATCATGGCCCGGTCGATGACTTTACCGCTGACGATCAGCGCCCTGGAGTTCGGGAATAGTTTTTTAATGTTTGGTGGCCGACCGATCTCAAGGGCTTTCAGGAAATCAGGTGAATAATTATATTGTTGTGCAGCCATAGCAAACCCTCCTTATCCAGTTGGTTGTGTTAAAACTTTTGATAATAATAGCCAATTTTTTTCATAATAAAAACAATTTTTTTAAGGAGAAAACTGTGGGCAATGAACAGTTATCACCCGGCTGTTGTGCAATACCCGGATACTCAGCATCATATTGCCGTGTCTTCCTCCTCCTGATTGCCGGCAACCAATGTGTCAAGGGCCTCAATCAGCCGGTCAAAGCCCTGCCCGGTGGCAACGGAAACCGGATAGACTTTTTCAGACAGGGATTTGTCCAGCTCTTTCATGAAGCGCTGCTGTGCATTGCCGTCGGTATCCAGGTCTATCTTGTTTGCTGCGATCAGGAACTTCTTATGTTCAAGGCCGTGACCGAAGATTTGAATTTCATTTTGAAGAACGGCCAGGGCCTTTTCGGGAGGAGTGTCGGCATAGGGTGAGATGTCTATAACAAACAGAAGAACTTTTGTTCTTTCCACATGTTTCAGAAACTGTATGCCGAGCCCTCTGCCGTGTGACGCGCCTTCAATTATTCCCGGTATATCGGCAATGACCAGGGTTCTGTAGTCGGACAGCTCTATAACACCGACAACGGGGTTCAGGGTAGTGAAAGGATAGTCGGCTATTTTGGGTGTCGCATGGGAGACGACGGTTATGAGAGAGGATTTACCGGCATTCGGGAGCCCCACAAGCCCGATATCCGCCATAATTTTAAGCTCTAAAACCGCTCTAAACTCAACACCGCTGCGGCCCTCCTGGGCGAAACGGGGGGCCTTTCTTGTCGGCGTTGCAAAATGCTGGTTTCCCTTGCCGCCCCTGCCCCCGCGGGCAACGGTTATGGGAGCATTGGGTTTGATTATTTCGCAGACAACCTCACCCGTCTCTTCATCGCGCAGGATTGTGCCACAGGGGACTCTTAGCGTGATGTCGGCACCTTTCCTGCCGGTCCGGTTGCTTCCCATACCGTGCTTACCGTTCTTGGCCGCAAGGATCGGGGAATAGCGAAACCTGACAAGGCTGTTGATACGCGCATCGCCGACAAAAACAACGTCTCCGCCGTTGCCACCGTCTCCGCCATCAGGTCCTCCCCGAGGTATATACTTTTCTCTCCTGAAGGACATGCAGCCGTTACCACCGTTGCCTGATTTGATAATTACCTTGGCAGTGTCTACAAACATAAATTTATTACAATGCAGTAATTGTATGAAGGGTTATTCTTTAAAGGTTTTTAACTGTTGTTCCAGCAGCAAGACGATCTCTTCACAACAGTTCTTTTTTGCCGCAACAGTCTCCGCTATGGAACAGAGCTTAAAAGAATCATAGGCTATACAGTCTCCCTGGTTCCTGCGCGTGAACCTGTCAACCACCTCCTGAGACCAGCGAACATCAACACCGAACCAGAGCGGGGCCTGAAACCGCATCCACAGTTCGTACCAGGCACCAAAACAGAGGAGATTTGTATTTCGGGCATCCTTAAAAACAAGGTACAGCTTACCCGCACCGCTTGTTTTCTCAACAGTGAGTCTTTTACAGAACCCGGCTTCGACTTTTTCAATTATCGAAAAGAATCCGGAGACCGTTTTAACCGTTTCTTCAGTAAACATTTTTCCGCTCTTTCCGCTGCGATAATCATAAATTATAGACGCCGTATAAGAAGGAGATGAGCTCAACAAACCATACGACTTTAATAACCGTTATAATTACATAGAAAAGAGGCATTTTTCCCATCAAACGAACAAATACTGCTGCAAGAAAAAGGATCCATACAATCACGCCAAGTATTGTTCCCGTAATGATGGGGAAGCTCACTCCGATGTTAATGGATAGGGACTTGAACCCGGTATTCGGAATTACTGTAGCAAAAAAGTCAATTAATACAGCAATAACCATAATCCACAGGCTGAATCTGAATTTAATGCCCCGAAGATTAAGGGAAGAGCCTACTAAGAAAATACAGAAAGCAATGAAATATATAAGATCATAAATCGGCATTGTGTCTTTTTGTTGTTTGCCGAAAACCCCGTGCTTCGCACGGGGAGGCAAAGGGAAATCCCGCTATGGCGGGACCGCAATCCAAAGCCTGGCTCTCTTCGAGCCCGGTTGTTTACTTGACGGCTTTGTAATAAAGCCCACACGGCTTGATTTTAAAGGTATCATGTAATATCTAAAAGGTCAATTTTCCTTCACTGCCTGTTTGTGTAATGTTGCTTTCCGGGTGTGTGTTCACCATCGGCACCAGAAGATACACGCTGGGGCCCTTCAAATCTGCTTCAACAAGTGTATGTTTATACCGCATAAATACCATATGTAGTGTGCAAAACAGCTTGACAGGCTTTTTATTGTTTACTTTCATGGCCGAATGTGTAAAATATTTCTAATTTTTAACCGGTTATATGCAGATACTTACTATAAAGGTGTGAATCAATATGCGTAACAGGTATATGTACATATATAAATACATAGTTGTAAGCGTAGTGTTAGTGTGCTGTTTCGGCTGTGTGACAACAACAACCCCCAGCCGGCAAAGCACCGCTCCCCGTGCCACCATTTCGGTGAATGAACAACTGCCTGGGGCACAGAATTCTCACAGCGCTTATGGCCTGGAGCTGTCCGAACATGATAATAATCATAATGGAGAGCCCGAAAAGCTGCCGGTAAGCAACAATCAGCGGCTCCTTGATTCTGCAATGGAGTTTTACCAGACAGCCAATGAATTCTGGGAACAGGGAGATCTCGATAATGCCCTTGATGCCCTTGACAAGGCATATTCCATTATTCTCGAAGTGGGGGGTGACGCTGACCCGGGCATGGTCCAGCAGAAGGAAGATCTGCGCTACACCATTGCAAAGCGAATCATGGAGGTTTATGCGTCCCGCTTTAATGTGGCCAACGGACTGCACAAGTCCATCCCCCCGGTGATGAACAAGCAGGTTGAAAAAGCGCTCAAATCGCTTACCACCCGGGAAAAAAAGTTCTTTATCGACGCCTATGTGCGTTCGGGCAGATACCGGCCCTTTATCCTGGAGGCATTACGGCAGGAAGGGATGCCCGAGGAGCTTTCATGGCTGCCCCTCATAGAAAGCGGATTTAAAGTCCGGGCACTGTCAAAAGCACGGGCCCTTGGTATGTGGCAATTTATTGCTTCAACCGGCTATAAGTTCGGCCTTGAACGAAATGAGTGGATAGACGAAAGAATGGACCCGGAGAAGTCCACCATTGCCGCCATTGCCTATCTCAAGGAGCTGCATGGTATTTTCGGGGACTGGTCAACCGCCCTTGCTTCCTATAATTGCGGGGAAACAAATGTGCTCAGGGTGATCAGGAAACAGAAGATACGCTATCTTGACAATTTCTGGGACCTTTTTAAACGCCTTCCCTATGAGACGGCGTCATATGTTCCCCGGTTTATAGCAGTACAGCACATTCTCAGCGATCCTGACAAATACGGATTTACGCTGCCCCCCGTAGACAGCGTGGTTGAGACTGAAGCGGTAACAATCGACAAACAGGTTCATCTGAAAACAATTGCAAAAAACATAGATATTGACTATAAGACGCTCAAAAATTTAAATCCGGAGCTGCGCAAGAACATTACGCCCACCACCCCCTATGCTTTAAAGGTGCCCCAGGGCAAGTCGGACGTTTTACTTGCCAAGCTTAATGATATTCCCATTTATGTGCCACCCGTTCCGCCGTATATTGTTCACCGGGTGCGCAACGGAGAGTCCCTATCAACCATTGCAGAAAAATACCGGTCATCGGTGCGGGCTATCATGTCCATGAACGGTCTGAGAAAAAAACACTTCATCAGGGTCGGGCAGCGCCTGAAGGTCCCGACCAGCAGAAAAAAGTCCTACAGCAGCGTGCGCCCCCCCATTCGCACCACCAAGCTCAAGGGAAACCTCGAAGAGTATGTTGTGAGAAAGGGGGACTCTCTCTGGGAGATTGCCAAGCGATTCAACACCAGGACCAAAACCATTATATCATTGAACAATCTTAAAAACACGCGGCTTAGTGTGGGGCAGGTTATTCTGATACCCAAGCGGACGGATGACGGTTCTGAACAGAGAGTATCCTATGAGGTGCGGCAGGGAGACTCTCCCTATACCATAGCCAAGAAGCACAGTATGAGTCTTACACAATTCCTCAAGATAAACAACCTGACGCCGCGCAGCACCATATTCCCGGGGCAAAAGGTGTATGTAATGGTAAGATAGCCCGGGTGTGGCTACCGGTGACCACCATTTCAGCGGACGTGAACATCCGGGTAATATGTTTTCCCGATACACGATATTGAAAACCTCGCGCACAGAGAATCTTATCACAGATGTTGCCTTCTTATTGAAGGTGATACGTTCAATGAGGGGGTGTAACGGCTATGAACAAACGGCAAAAAAATATCGGTCTTGTCGGGCTCGGGTACTGGGGTAAAAACCTTCTGCGCTGTCTCTACGAGCTGGGCTCTCTGCACACGGCCTGCGATTCATCACCTGCCATAATTGATGAGCGCAAGGAAGCCTTTCCTGATGTACAATACACCACCTCAATAGATGATGTGATCAGCAGCCCTGATATAAAGGCTGTGGTGATCGGCGCTCCCGCGTCGGCACATTACGACATAAGCAGGCAATGTCTTGCTGCCGGCAAAGATGTGTTTGTTGAAAAGCCTCTTGCCCTGACCGTTGCCCAGGGCCGGGAGGTCGTAGCACTTGCAGAGCAGGCAGAAAAGATCGTAATGGTGGGTCATATCCTCAATTATCATCCCGCGGTTATTAAGCTCAGGGAGCTGGTTTCAGGTGGCGAGCTCGGGAGGATTCAGTATATTTACTCAAACCGGCTCAACATCGGGAAGCTGAGAACAGAGGAAAATATCCTGTGGAGTTTTGCGCCCCACGATATTTCAATAATATTAATGCTCCTGGGCGAAGAGCCGGTAAGTGTCTCTGCGTGCGGCGGTGCCTATATCAATAAAGGCATATATGATACCACCCTGACCACCCTTGAATTCAAAGACGGCATCAAAGGCCATATATTTGTGAGCTGGCTGCATCCTTACAAGGAGCAGAAACTGATTGTTGTGGGCTCCAGGTCAATGGCGGTTTTTGATGATATGAGCCGGGAAAAGCTCTTTCTCTATCCTCACCGTATCAACTGGGTGGAGGGAAAGATACCGGTTGCACAGAAGGCCCAGTATATACCCGTTCCCCTGGAGGCGGGGGAGCCCCTCAAGATGGAACTAAATCATTTTATCCGGTGCGTTGAAACACGCAGTACGCCCAGGACCGACGGCCGTGAAGGGCTGCGGGTGCTGAAGGTGCTTGAGCAGGCAGAAAAGAGGATGGTCGGCGATGCTGTGGTGACACCGGCAACGGACGCTGAGGACTGTTTCGTCCATGAAACAGCTGCCGTGGATGATCAGGTAGCCATCGGCGCCGGGACAAAAATCTGGCATTATTCCCATATTCTGTCAAGAACGGTTCTCGGCCGGCAGTGCACCATCGGTCAGAATGCATCCATCGGTCCGGATGTTTCCATAGGAAACGGATGCAAAATCCAGAACAATGTGTCGGTGTATAAGGGAGTGGTTCTGGAGGATGGCGTGTTTTGCGGGCCCTCATGTGTCTTTACCAATGTTTACAACCCCCGGGCGTTTATAGAAAGAAAGGACCAGTTCCTCAGAACAACCGTGAAACGCGGGGCTACCCTCGGCGCAAACTGCACCATTGTGTGCGGAACGGTCATCGGCAGGTACGCGGTCATCGGCGCCGGGGCAGTAGTAAAAACCGATGTTCCCGATTATGCCATTGCAGCGGGCGTGCCGGCAAAGCAGATAGGCTGGGCCTGTAAATGCGGTGTAACACTTGATTTTGAAGGTGACAGTGCCCGGTGCAGCTCCTGCGGCAATGAGTACGCAGTAAAAGGCGCTGCGCTGCAGGTGCTCAAGGAAGGCTGACAAGATACCCCATGCCTGTATCCGCCGGACAAGGGGCCGCTCCTACTTTCCCATTGTCTGCTCAACAAGCCGCAAAAGTTTTTCCCTGTTCTTCTCTGCCGACAAAATCCGTGCTGCGCTGTGTGACTGTTGCTTGTAGCGGTTGATTTCCCGGGGGCTGAGCCGGGACAGACAACCCGCCAGAGACCGCGGTGAAAAATCTGCAGAGACCACGCCGCATCCATGCTTTTTCACAATGCGTGCCATTTCCGGTGACGGGCCGATTGCAACGGCCAGCCTGGCCTGAATAAACTCAAACAGCTTGTTGGGCAGCGCATGACGGGTGTTGAAGCTGACGGGTTCAAGCAGATAGAGCCCGATGTCGTAGCGGTTTAAGAAAGAGACCAGCTCGCGCATGGGTACCGGCGGCAGAAAACGAATCCGGGGATTTTTTCGGGCCCGCTCCTTGAGGTTGTTGAGGTAGGCTTTGTCAGCCGACACGGTGGTTACCAGGACCAGATCAAGCTCAAAGCGCTCATCAAGGAAGTCCATCATATCAATCATATTTTCAATTTTGCGGGAGGGAAGGGCTCCGCCGTGATGAACCAGGCGGATCGGTTTTTCATTGTCATCGCCCAAAAGCGGCTTTATATCTTCATAGTCAGGCGCGTTTGTTATAACCTCAGGCCTTATCCCGGTGTCCCGTTCATACTGATCGGCCAGCCCCTCGCAGACGGTTAGCATGGCATCAGCCTTGGGAATATATCTTTTACAAAGATAGGTATTAAATTTCTGGAAGAAGATCCTCCAGACAAGCAGGTTTTCGTGCTGGCGGGGAGCATATTCGTGGGCATCAAAGATAACCTTTGAACCTCTGGATGCCCGTATTGCTGCAGGCAATGTTTCTATATCGTTTGCCAGGATAAGATCGGCATTTATTTCGGAGAGTTTTTCACGGCTGAGCTGCATCCGGTCGAACTGCCAGTAATAGGCTTCAAACCGGCCACGTAAAAGCTGCTGGGCGCTTACCATCTTACGGCACAGACTTCTCCGGGTGTCTGGAGAAACCGAAACAAACGCAACGTCTTCAATAACCGGATCGCTGTACCCGCATGCAGCGACCCGGTACCTGTCCTTTAAAAAGCGAATGTGCCGGTTAACCCGGGGGTCTGTATCAAGATGTGAAAAGGATATAACTGCTGCTTTTTTCACGGCACGCTCTTTTTTGTGTTTGAGGCTGCGGCTCTTGTTTTAAGAAAGGACTTTTCTATTTCAGAAAAGGACAGTATTGTCCCCAGGGTCAGGCCCGTAAGCTTTGAATAAATGGCAACCTTTATAACGGCATTAATGCTGTATGAAACGGTGGTGGCAACAGCAGCACCGTTTACCCCCATGCGGGGAATGAGCAGAATATTGGCAGCAATATTTATGATGACCGTCAACAACGCAACCCAGGTGTTCAATTCCGGCCTGCCCCTGGCAGCAATATCGTTGGACAGGACCCGGGAGCCGGCCCCCAGCAGGATTCCGGGCAGAAGAAGCTGCAGCACAACAGCCGACTGCTGAAATTTTACGCCAAACAGAAGCCGTATTATCCACGGGGCACAAAGAGCCGCAATCACCGCGGCACCAAAGGTGATAATGAGAACCCACCGGGTAATAAACGGAGTAATCTGTTGTCGTACGGTTTCGTTGCTTTTCAGCTCGGCGATGCGGGGGAAAACAACGGTGCTCACTGCCTGAGATACCATCCAGAGGCGCTCCGCAATATGCACTGAAACCGAATAGATACCGATTGCAGCAGGCCCGAGAAACATGTTGAGCAAAAACATGTCGATTCGGTAATTAAAGAAGGCCAGTATGTTGCTTAGATGTGCTTTCCATCCGTAACTCAGGCATCGCTTTATATAGGTATATTTTTCCCCGGCAGGTGTTGCCAGAAGGTCGCCCTTCAGCCACCACAGGCACAGGGCAAAGGCTGCACCGAAACCGGTGACATTTGCAAAAATGAGCGTGCGTACGCTTCCGTTGAAAAAACAAAGACCGATAAAGGCAATAACAAGGGCTATAAGGGTAGGCAGGAGCGTGATGATATTAAATCGCTTAAAGTCCTGGACCCCCTGGAACATACTGTTCATAAGTCCGGTGAGCAGGTTTACCGGGACAATACACAGGCCCAGCACGAGAAGAATAACGGGGACACCCTGAAAAAGCACGTCTGCTCCGAAAAAAATTACTATACTGCCGGTACCCACGGCAACAAGACACAAGATCCCGCCCAGGAGCAGGTTTGCCTTTGCCGCTTCTTCTGTACGGACCTCTTTGCTGCTTACAAAATAGGCCGTCGCAGGGCCGACGCCAAGGTTAAAAAAGGTCACCAGCATGCTCGGCAGAAGCACTACAAGGGAATATATTCCATAGTCCTTGGGCCCCAGCATACGGGGCACGAGAATGGCAAAACCCAGACCCACCAGGATATTCAGCGCCTGCCTGGTAAAGGTAAGTACAAAGCTGTTTCCAAGCTGCCGCAGGTGCAGCGTTGCAGAGCTCATCTACTGCTGCCTTTCACAGATGGATTGATATGTCTTTTTAAGGTGATTGACAACAGTTTCCTCACCGAAGCGTGATATGCATTCCTGTCGGATCACCTGTGGATTGAAACGGTGGTATTCGTTATACATCTGTTGCATTGCATGTGACAGTTCTGTTTCGTTTCCTGCCGGGACGAGGAAACCGTTTGTCTTATTCACCAGGCAATCCGGTCCGCCGCACCGTGTGGCTATCACCGGAACCCCGCATGCAAAGGCTTCGATAACCGCAATGCCGAATGTTTCATGCCTGCTGGGCAGGACAAAGGTGTGGCACGACCGGAGCATGTCGCGCACCTGCTGCCTGGTGAGCAGGCCCAGAAACCGGGTCTGAGCTTCTATTCCCAACTCAGCGGCCAGCTGCTCAAGAGCGCCGCGTTCCTCACCATCCCCGCCGATCAGCAGCTTTGTATCCGTGTTTTTGAAGGTGCGCGCAAATGCTTTCAGCAGGACGTCCACCCCCTTGGTTCTGGTGAGCAGTGCTATACAAAGAAACGTAAACGGAGGCTGCTGTGCTTTTGCTGCGTTGTTTTCAGTGTCCCGGGGAGAAAAAAAAAGGGTGTCGACCATGTTTGGAATCACGGTAAAGGGCAGGTTGAACCGTTTCTTTAACGTCTTTTCAAGAGCCGGGCTGACGGCAATGCGCATGTCGGCATCCCTGAAGCATTTTTCTATCAGAGGTGTCTGCCAGCGCTCGATACGGTCAGTAATAAAGGCTGAAGAATGCTCGGTCACTGCATAGGGCACGTTAAATCGTTTTGAAATGTGCCGGGCAATAATCCCCGCCGGATAGGCGCAATGTGCATGGATGATAGCGGGGCGTCCCTTTTCTAACAGGTAATGGTGAAACAATTTGCGCATTGCAGCACAGTATAAATATGTATTCAACGGCCCGTAATGTAAAAAAGCAATGCCTTTATAGCAATACACCGTCATACCCGCCTGCGATTCATCCCGGATGCCCAGCGGAGGTAGTTTTTTTTCTTTGAGAACGGACTTCAGTGTGGGCATGCTGAAATGCAGCACACCAACCTGATGCCCGGCCTTTCTGAGGGCTTCAGCCTGTTCCTTAAAAAAGATTCCGGCAACGGGATTTTCAGGGGAGGGATAGCTGGAAGGTAGTATTGCTATGTGCATTTTAACCGACTTTTAGTAGGAAATAATTGAATCATAGCCCACATCACGAAGTTGCTTCCCGATCAGCGCTTCCAATTTCAGTTTCTGTTCTTCGGTCAGGTTTCTACGGCCTTTGCCGATACTTTTCGTATTTATAGGCTGCTGTACATTTTGATGATGTGCGTATTGATGTACATCCCCCATGGCCTGCGCGACATCACAACGGTCAATAATATTAGGATGGTAATCAATACCAAGAAAGCGGCAAATCTGTTCGACGGTGCTTTCCGGTGTGCTAACCAATGCTTCATAACGCACTTCAATGCAAGCTTCAGGATGCCGATGCATAAAGGTGCGCGCTGCCTGCAAGGCAGAAGTCCAACGATGAGCGGCACTCTCTATTGACTGATAATGACCGCTTTGAAGATAGGAATAAACAACGTCGCAGCCATCCCTCAAAAGATGTATGAATTGTGCGTCGGGAAATACTTTATAAATATCATCCATAACGTAAGCATTCAGGGGGCTTTTATCCCCCCACCTTTTGTAGTCCACATCGTGGACTTCTGCGTGATAGCTGTAAAAGGTATTTAAAACATATGCCAGGCTGCGTTTTTCTTTACTGACGTTTGATAATTGATGAACGAGGGGACGAAGCGAGGGAATTTCAAACGTGGAAAACTCCTGGTGATATTCAAATTCGGCCAATATCAATCGTACGAGATCGCCCCAGCCCATATTACGGTTTTCGTAAAATAATTTTATAATATGCCCCAACACGTAGGTTTCAGGAGGAATGTGCAGGTCCTTATGAGCATAGAGGATGCGTCTAATCAAGGTATTTCCTGACCTGCCTGAACCGACAACAAAGAACGGACAATAACTAGCGCCATGATTAAGGGGACATCCGACAAATGGTAATACATGACGCAACCATCTCATAGTGTTTGGAGTGGATTTATAAAAATTCAATTTTCGTATAACGGTCATTTATTGTAAGAAATAAAATAAAAATTCATTATTTTTACAAATGAAAACGTCTGACACTATTCTGGCCCAAAACCGTTGGATGTGTTCTCCCGGGACAGGAGAATTTTCATTGTTTACGACTAATACAAACAAATAGCAAATGCAATATATTCTTTATTCTGTTGTTGGGTGAATTTAAAAAAAACAGAAAGTAAAAGTGTCCGGGTCTTTCCAGCCCTTTTGGAAAAACCCGTATAGTATCGTCTTTTGGTACAATACCATCAAGCATGCCGAGTAAAAATTTTATTATCCTTACGGCATTTCGCACCAAGAACGGTCTTGTTGTGTCATCGGTCTGCTGTCGCCAGGGCATTCTATATTCCTGCAATTGAACTCTTTCCTTTTGCAATATGCCGGAAAATGATTTAGTATTCAGAAAAATCTTTTAACCAATATAACACATCACTAAACTGATGAAAAAGTCAATAAAGATTTTAACCATTGTGGGGGCCAGGCCGCAGTTCATAAAAGCTGCGGTTGTCAGCAGGGCCGTCGCCTCCCATAACCGCAGCAATCCCGAAACAGCAGTGCATGAAGACATCTGCCACACCGGGCAGCATTATGATCACGGCATGAGCCAGGTCTTTTTTGACGAAATGGGGATACCGGAACCATATATAAACCTCGGCGTGGGATCAGGGCTGCACGGACAGACCACCGCTGCCATGCTTGCCGGGATTGAACAGGAAATTGTCGCACGAAAGCCGGACGCGGTTCTGGTCTACGGTGATACAAACTCAACCCTTGCCGGAGCGCTTTCCGCGGCAAAGCTCAATGTTCCTCTGGCACACGTTGAGGCAGGGCTGCGCAGCTTCAACCGGCGGATGCCCGAAGAGATCAACAGGGTGGTTACCGACCATGTGGCGCGGCTGCTGTTCTGTCCGTGCAGCAACGCACAGGAGCAGCTCCGGCGCGAAGGTGTGGAAACGGGAGTCCATGTTGTAGGCGATGTCATGTATGATGCGCTGCTGTATTACCGGTCCGGGGCTGTTAGCCCTGCCATTTCAGAGCCCTTTGCCCTTGCCACCATCCACCGAGCGGAAAACACCGACGACCCCGTCCGCCTTGAAAACATTATCACGGCCCTTGATGCATGCCCTGTAAAGGTTGTGCTTCCAACACATCCCAGAACCCGGGAGGCAGTAAAGCGCGGGGCCATAAAACCCCGGGGCAGCCTTGAGCTTATAGACCCTGTTTCCTACCGTGAGATGCTGGGATACCTCCAGGAGTGCAGATTCGTTATAACCGATTCCGGCGGTTTGCAGAAAGAGGCCTATTTTTCAGAAAAGCCGTGCATAACCGTGCGGGATGAAACGGAATGGGTTGAGCTGGCATCGGCCGGTGCGAACAGGGTCGTGGGCGCCGGTAAAGACCGTATCCTGTCTGCCTTTGACTGGGCCATGGCAAAAAGCGGCTCCTTTTCCCACAACAGGATATACGGCGACGGCCACAGCGGAGAGAAAATTCTGGAAATCCTTATGCAAACCCTGGACAGACAGCCATAGGGATTTGCTGTTTAGCACCGCTTTTTTTGAGCTTTTTTTGGCACACGGCTTTTCAGCGCATCAAGCAGTTGCCGTGCCAGGGATTCCCAGCCAAGGCGTTCAGGCACCCTGACAACACGGCGGTTTTTCAGCTGCCAGGCAATTGCCCGAGCCATATCCTCAGGTTGTCCCGGATCGCAGAGGGCCTGGGGTATGGCTGACAGATGGTCGGACAGGTCTGAAACACGGGTTGCAACAATGGGAACCTCGCAGGCGCAATACTCGGCAAGCTTGCAGGGATTGCATACATCTACCTGGGGGTGTGAAAGATACGGGATCACCGCGACATCACATGCCGCAATAAGACGGGCTATTTCCTGCTGGGAAACGATGCCCCGGTAATCGATAAATGATCTTCCTATCAGCCCCTGCTGGTCCATTTTTCCTGCAAGCAGCAACAGGGTGTCCGGATTTGTTTGCCGCAGCGTTGAAACCGCCTCGGCAAGCTCTTTTACTCCGCGGTTCTGCTCTATGGCACCGAAATAACCGATAATGGTTTTCCCGGGAGCAACCCCGGCCAGCCGGCGCGCTTCTTCTCTGGGAAGGGGCCGAAACAGATTTATATCAACGCCGTTTTCAACAACCAGGACAGCATGGCTTATCTTTGACAGAATGGATTTTAGGGGATTGCCGGCGCACACAACCAGGTCAGCCTTTTTAACGATATGGTTAAACAACGACTTCATACCGGGAAGACGGTTTGTTCCAAAGGTCCTGTAGTCATCATACACGTCAAAGACAAAGGGTACTCCCAGCAGCCGGGCATAAAAAAGGCCGATGGCCCCCAGATGTGTGTCGCCGCTTGCAATAATGATGTCCGGCCTGCAGCTGTCCAGAATGCGGCGGCACCGGCGAAAAAAGGATACGAACTTCGTTAAGGTAAAGGGAAGTGAATAAAACTTCACACCGGCAGTTTCTTGGAGCGCCGGTTTAGTGTTGTGATAGTCGGCTGCAATAACCAAACCGTCACAGCCCTGTCCGGCCATCTTCACCGGCAGGTGGTAAAGACGGCCGAACCTGTGGGCAATCAGGTCCCGGTTGGTATAATGGCGTTTGCAGAGAAAAACAAATTTCACCGTAAAAAGAACCTCTATGCAGGCATCAGCTTTTTTATCTTTTGTGAGGAAATTTTTTAAAATAATCCTCTACAATTTCACGACAATTAAATGCACAGGGGATTTTTTTGAAAGCTTTTGTAGAAAAAAATTTTCCCATCCGGCCTTCCCGGACCGTCAGATCCCGGAGTGAAATGTTTTTATCGACCTGCCTGAACATATAGATATCATAGCCGTCACAAGGATAATTCCCGAAGAACTCGGGATCTTTCAGATCATAGTCAAGTTCTTCTTTGGTTTCCCTGACGATGGCCTGGTGCGGTGTTTCTCCTGTATCAACCTGTCCGCCGAATGTGCCCCATCTGTTGGGATACAGGATAGAGGGGATATTATCCCTCAGCTGTAAAAGGATTTCACCCTGAGCGTTTTCGATGATTATGCCGCATTGAGGCCGTGTCTTTTTCATACCACAGAAAATGTTTAAAAAGTTTTAAAGAATGTCCGGCAGAAAAACATAGAAAAGTATAGAATAATGAAATGGTTGTGTCAAAAAAAAGGGACCGTGACAGACGGCAATTATTCTTTAAAAAACTCGATTTGATATTATAGCTATGATAAAAATATATGCGGTGGTCTGTCTGTTTTGATGAAAAAAAGCAAGAAAACCCCCATGGAAAAAACAGATGCAAGAAGGTGGATCGGGTGATTAAGAAATACGCTTTTAACACAGTGCTTGTTTTTATTAGCCTGGTGATAGCTGTTTTGGCCTTAGAGGGTATGCTGAGATGGACCGGGTACAAAACACCCAACTGTTTTCTGCCTTACCGGCACTATTATTGCGTAGCAGATGATGGTGAAGCAGGATATGACATTCTGAAAAATTTCCCGATAACCGAAGCGCATATCGAAGGTGATTATTACTATGAGTTCTGGTCCAACGAACTATGCTGTTATGATGTTCCCTATAATGGTGAAAAGAAATATGTGCTTCTGGTTGGTGACAGCTTTACCCATATGTATGCACCCTTTAAAGACAAATGGGGAACCGTCTTGGAGAAGGCCCTTGGCTACCGGGTATTGAAATGCGGCGTTACCGGATATGGCACACGGCAGGAATTAAAAAAAGCGGAAAAGATTATTTCCCAGCTCCAGGTTCCTCCACAGCTGATAGTTGTCGGCTATTTTATGAATGATATGGTTGATGATTATCGGTGCCGGAAATATGCAACAGTGAATGGTTTCCTCGTCAACACTGAAGAAGTTATCGATTTTAAAAAGCTTACATTACGAGAACGGGACCGTCAGGAATTGGACAGGGGAGTTGAAGAATTTTTCACACTGGACAGTGCCCGTGATCCCTTTGTGAAAAGGACTGATCGCTGGCTCCAAAGAAATTCCGCTCTTTATAAAAAAATTAAAATACCTTTGATTAATGCCCTTTCAACCCCTGAAAACCCTGCTCGTTTTTTGAAAAACACGAGGATCGATGTGTCGACACCTGTGCCGTTGCCCCCACCATATCCTTTTTTGGAAGTCTTTTGGCCTGAAAGGGAATATCCCTGGCTCAAAAAAGCATGGGGAAGAAATTTTGAAAACCTGCGAGCATTTAAAAAACTCGCAGAAAAACACCGGGCAAAGCTACTTGTCGTGATTATTCCTGCAAAGGAACAGGTGTACCCCTTTCTTATAGCAAACCGGTATAAATGGGTTGACCTTAAAAAGCCTAACAGGATTTTGAAAAATTTTTTTCAAAAAGAGCAAATATCATATATCGACCTGTTGCCGTTATTAAAAAAATATGCACGCCGGGAGCCCAAGAAGCTGCTTGATCCGGAAAGTGATTTGTACTGGAGGCTTGATGCCCACTGGAACAAAAAAGGAAACCATCTGGCAGGGCTCATGGTTGCACGAAATATTCTGGCAAAAAACTTTCTTGATGTACACGATAGTGATAAACGGCTGAGTACTGTTGAAAAGCAGCTTGATAATTTTAAATGACGCTCCCGCTTATACCGCTTAGACGGGCCGGGATTTTGGCGGCGCCCGCGGGTAAACAGACTGCTGCAGAAGAATCGGCTTTGGATTGCTGCCTGAAGCCGAAAGCCGACTGTCCACTGAGGAGGAAGTTTGCTTTACAATATGCAGCAAAAAGAAGTACTATTTTTTTTGCCGGCAAACAACAGGGGTAAAAAGACAGATGAAAACGGTTCTGGTGTGTGCATATTACTTTGCCCCCTATGCCGGGGTAGGCTGGGCCCGGGCACTGAAGTTCTGCAAATATCTGCCTGAGAACCGCTGGGCGCCCTGGGTGTTCACCGTTCATCCCGGTTATTATGGAAACAAGGTGAGTGAAGAGAATCCAGCCGAGATGGCCGAACTTCGCATTTCTCACATTCCCCATGTTAACTTTCCCGGCAGCGTTCTTGGGGTAAAGCTGCTCTATCCCCTGCTCATCTTTCTGTTTGCATGCAGACACAGACACAAGCTGGATGCCGTGTACCTGTGCGGCAGTCCATACCATCCGTTTATTATGACATTTTTCCTGGAAAAGCTATTGGGGCTGCCCGCCGTGCTTGACTTCAGGGATTCATGGAGCCTGGATCCCAATAAAGACGAGGGGCAGCCTTACGGGCTCAGGAAGATTAAAAAATTTCTGCGCGGGCTGATAGAACGTTTCAGCATCCGTTATGCCTCCTCGGCTGTATTTGCATCCTCGGTGCTTGAGGAAGAATACCGAACATTTTTACCCCGCTATGGAAAGAAATTTTTTACCATTCCAAACGGTTACGACCCTGATGATTTCGGGTCCGTTGTGCCACAGAGGGTGACGAAACAGACCGCCATTATCATTGCAGGTAAATTTTACTATTATTATCCGGGCCTGGTTGAGCTGTTCTTCCGCCTGCTGAAGCGTTTCCCTGCCCTTAGCTTTATCTGTGTCGGGGGAGAAGGGGCCATGCTGAGGAAACTTTCCCTGGAGGAAGGCGTATCCGATAGGACTATCATACTGGACTATCAGCCATACAGCAAAACCCTCGGATATATAGCGGGTGCGGATTACGGACTTGTAGTAAATTCATACCTGAACGGCATGGGCACAAAAATTTTCGACTACCTGGCTCTGGAGAAACCCACTTTGTGCGTTGTCCCTCAAGGCTCTGTTATTGAGCGGGAGTTTAAAGACAACCCTTTCGTGTTTATCTGCACCGAACATGAAAATGAAAAGCTTCTGGAACAAAGCCTCCGAACCCTCCTTGCAACACGCTGTGAAGGGCCGTGTGAACAATTGCAGCAGTTTTCACGGAGAAAAACCGCTGCCCTTCTGGCTGAGCGGTTAAATGAGATCTGTTAAGCTGCAGGAAAGGATATCCGTGTCCCCTTTTGCCAGAAGTATTCTTTTTGTTCTTTTTTATCCACTCCTTCTGTGCGGGTGCCCGGCTCCTGACAGTTACCTGCCGGAAGAACCGCTGCCCCCTCCTGAGAGAGAGCACGTTGAACAGCAGGTTATTATGGAGGAAGAACTGATATATTCCCCCGCACCCCGGGAAAACGGAACCCCTCCCCCTGAATGTGATTATATACGCTTTGTCCGGTTTGGGCCTGCCTCTTTGGACGAAGCGTCTTCAGCTGCAGATGCCGTTCTTATCCTGATACCGGGATTTATGGGCGGGCTGGGAGATTTTACCTATCTTGCCGAACAGCTTGTTGCCATGTCCCTGAGTCAGGAACGGGGGAACCTTGAGGTGTGGGCTGTTGAGCGCAGAGCAAACTGCCTGGAAGACCTCACCGGCATGAATGCTTCGGAAGACAGTCAAGACCCTGACATTGCACGAGACTATTATTTTTCAGGCGGCACGGTTAGCGGCACCCAATTCACGGGGTTTCTGCAGGAAGAGGATGTTCCCTTTCTGTCGGAATTCGGCCTTACGCTTCTGATGGATGATCTCTACACAATTATTACGGAAAAAATTCCCGATCCCGAGGTGCGAAAACAGGCCCTTTTTATCGGCGGGCATTCTCTTGGTGCATCCCTGGCTGCGGCCTTTGCCGGCTGGGATTTCGACAACGACCCTGAAACAGTTGATGATGCCGGCTTTAACAACTGTGCCGGGCTCATCGGCCTTGACGGGTCCCTTAGTGCGGGCACGGGAAGCGGCGGTGATGAGCGCACCTACGCGGACCATATCGCAGCACTTCGCAGCGGCACTGAAAAACGGGTGTTTTCCTTTCAGGGCCTGGCAATTCCTCCGGAGGCGATGGCAATTTATGAGATCCTTGGGATGTATGCATGGTTTGCCCCGGATGAGGAAGCCACCTTTTTCAGGCACGTCAGCGTCTCTTCCGAGGTCCAGGCCCTGGTCCGGACACTGCACGCCGGCACGCTTGATGCCTTTGTAACGGGAACACCGGGCATTGCTGATTTTCGTTATACCAATGAGGCGCTGCTGGGCGTTTTTGCCGATGACAATTTCCAGCCCATCAGTATCTTTCAGGCCAGCCTGGGTTTTCTGGCAGGCGGCCCCGTAATCCGCAAAGATTTTTTGGCAGCAGCGGGAATGTTTTCGGGCGTCGGGTGGTTTTTTCAGGCAGACGGGCTCTTTGCCGCACAGAACAGTGACAACAAAACCCTGTATGCATGGGCCAACTTTGATACCGTGGGAAATCAGCAGGACCCGCTGTACCAGGACCGGGATACCGCCACAACCCTGACAACCATGTATGATGAAGTGACGGACATCCTGGATTTTGCCGGCACGCTGTTCCAGGGGCCGTCAAATTTTTTTGAATGGTATTTCCCTTCCCGGCTTCTCTACGACATACAGGTGGCGGGGGCAGGTTTTGCAGAAGATTACGATATCTGTTTCTTTCACCAGGACGTCAGTTCACAGCTGCCCAGGCTCTCATTGCGTGCTTCAGACATAGAGGGATATAACCACCTTGATTTTCTGTGTGCTGCGGCTGACCGTCCCGGCCTCAGGGAAAATGAGATAATAGAGCCGCTGCTGGAATTTATTTTTTCCACCAGTGCGCTCAAATTCCGGGCTAACTGATTTTACAGGGACAGCCTGTCCTTTAACCGTGACTTCTCCTGACACAGCGTTTGTTTGCCTGCTCGTATCATCTCCTGCAGCTTTTCTGTCCACGGTCCGTCAGCAGTAAGATTCGGTTTTACCGAAAACCCTGAAATACCATACCGGTCTGCCAGCTGCTGTTTACGTTCGCCGGCCTTCCGTTCAGCTGCAGCGAGAATTCTGTCACGATGTTCCCGGTAGCGTTTTTCAACGGCAGCTGCCTCAAAAAATTCAGATAACAGGCGAAGAAGAGGATCGTCCTGGTCGTTAAAGGTCATTCTGTCAACAATTTCATTTACAAGAAGCTGCTTAACTGCCGCCGTATTGCCGGTCTCAAGGCGTGCAAGCTCTTTCTTGAACTGTTTAACATGGATGGCATTGTTACAATATTTCTGAACCAGGCCCGTCACGCTGTTTCTTATCTTATTTTGACGCCCTTCTTTTTTTTCATCGTCATTGAGCCTGAGATGGCTTGTTTTTTCCATGATAAGGTCAAGGGTGCTCTTAATCTCTGCCATTGTATTTCCTCGGTACGGTGATTTTCTCAAGCACAAACATAAACCAGATTTTTTCCTGTTAGTCAAAGAATTATTTTAATTGACATCGCTTGGATACGTGCTATTTTTTCACAAAAAAGGAGCATTATTATGAAAAATTATGATGTTATTGTGGTGGGTGCCGGACCTGCCGGACTCACGGTTTGCCGGATTGCCGCAGAAAGCGGCCTGAAGGTATTGCTGGCCGACCAGAAGAAAGATATTCCCCGGGTAACCCGGGCTTGCTGCGCCAACCTGATTATTGAACCGGGAACCCATAACGAGACCGTAACCCTGGCCGGCGGCGAAATGGTATTTGAACACAACAGGTTTTCCGTTCCCTGTAGGGGAAGCGTTATTCCCCTTACAGAAAACGCGAGAGTTTCGCCCGGGGGTGAAATCCTTACCATTAACGGCAAAGGCCCCGGGGGAACCGTTGCCCTTTCTTTTGAAAAAGAGCACCTCCTGCAGGAACTTTTTTCCCAGGTGCAGAAAACGGATGCCGAGGTCCTCACCGAAACCCAGGGTGTTAAGGCGGAAAACACCTCGGATGGGGTCATGGTGACCCTGCAGGACAGAAACGGCCGGTTTACGGTTAAGGGGAAAATAGCCGTGGCAGCAGACGGCGTTAACTCACGCATTGTCCAGAGTCTGGGCCTGAATGAACGAAAAAGAAAATTCTTCGGACGATTTGCCGTTACCGCCTACCATGTGGAAAAAGTTGAGTGTCCATATCCGAAAGCGTGGCTGACGTTTGTCGGCAAGGGGCATACCAGCGGGGGGAAAGGCCAGCTGTATCTGTGCCCCAAACCGTACAAGGGGGCTGTTGAGCCGACCGTTTATGAAATCACCTGCGGGATGCCCATGGTTGAGCAATCAGGCGCCTTAACGCCGAAGCAGGAGCTTGACTATTTCCTGACAGAGGGCCCCTTTGCCCAATGGTTCAGGAACATGACAATAGTCGACACCAGAGCTGCTGTTTTGGATTTTCACACCCCCCTGATCGACCCGGTTGAAGGAAATGTTGTGGTTGTCGGTGATGCTGCCGCATTTATTGAGACATATATTCAGGGCGCCGTCATGTACGGCTTTCAAGCGGCCCGGGCGATTATAAAACATGTATCAACCGGAACCGGGCTGCAGGATTATGCGGCGTCATGGAAGGAGAGCTTTGAATATAATGACCCCGAGGAGATCAAGCGTGCAACCCAGGCTTTCGGCCTGCATATTTTAAGCGATGAAGATCTTGATTATCTGTTCAGCTTGACAAAAAATGATGATATCAGGGGATATCTCAATGAGTTTACCGATCCGATTGTTATCATGAACTCCCTGGCAAATCACATTGAACAGCTGCAAAAGGAACGGCCGGACCTTGCAGAAATTTTACAGAAATTCGGAGAAACCTCTGTGGAAGATGCCCTGCAGGTTGAATAACGCATTGAGCGATAAAAACGGAGCCGGCAGATGAACATCCCCGACAGTATTAACAAACAGCTGCTTACCTTCCAGAAAAACGAAATCACCGAATATTATATTTATAAAAAGCTTGCCAAGATAGTTTCTCCTGACAATGCCGAAATTCTCAACAAAATTGCCGAAGAGGAACTGGGGCATTACAAAGACTGGAAGAAATATACCAACCAGGACGTTAAGCCGGACAAAAGAAAGATTCGTTTTTTTTATATTATCAGCCGCGTCTTCGGCTTTACCTTTGCGATCAAGCTCATGGAAAACGGGGAGGGGGTGGCGCAAAACAATTACAACAGCATATGTGAAACAATCAGTGAAGCCGCAGACATTGCCATTGATGAAAGTGACCATGAGAATGCCCTGATACAGCTTCTTGATGAAGAACGGCTCCGGTACACGGGCTCCATCGTGCTGGGATTGAATGATGCGCTGGTTGAGCTGACCGGCGCACTTGCCGGCCTCACGCTGGCCCTTCAAAACACCAAGCTCATTGCGCTTACCGGCTCAATTACCGGGATTGCCGCCGCACTTTCAATGGGTGCCTCAGAGTACCTCTCAACCAAATCAGAAGAAACGTCCAAAAGTCCCCTGAAAGCATCCTTGTATACGGGTGCTGCCTATATTGTTACCGTACTTGCTCTTATTGCGCCGTATTTGGTTCTGAAAAATTATTATGCCTGCCTGGCCTGCACCCTGGCTACCGCGGTAATAATCATCGGCCTCTTTAATTATTACATTTCCGTGGCCAAGGATGTTCCCTTTAAGAAAAGGTTTTTTGAAATGTGCACGCTAAGCTTCGGTATTGCCGGGATAAGTTTTTTTATCGGCTATCTTATCCGTGTTTTTATCGGCGTTGATGTGTAGTGTCATGTCCCACCAGTACCGTCAATAATCAAGAATAAGAGCACGTATGGTTATGATGCAACAACGGCAAAAGGATGCAAGGATTCCGGGGGCCGAGGATTTGAGTAATTGATATAAGGCGATGAAGAGCCGCTCAAACTCCTGGAGGTTTTCAGATACGCCTGTTTTTCATTGTTTCATTTGAATCCGTTCGGCTGAGCTCCCCGCGACAAGCTCGGGACAGGCACGGCCGAAACCAGAAACCCTAGACCCCTTCCAGAGGCTTGCTCATACGTTGTTGTTCAGTAAAACTAATCTGTATCAGGATACGACACGTGCCCTTTCTTGTGCAGCCTTGTGTTGCCTTTGACACGCACGAACCTATCTGATATATCTATCCAAAGATTTTTGAGATGTTTTCATCACTGAAAGGAGTTATACATGGGATGGTTCGGAAAACTTGCGTTCGGCTCTGTGGGCTTTCTTATCGGCGGGCCGCTTGGTGCAATAGCAGGTGCTGCATTAGGGCATCATCTGGTCGACAAACAGCAACAGGCGGCCCTTTACCAGGGGACCTATGACCGCGGGCCCGCCCTGGGCCAGGCAGAGCAGGCCCAGGCTGCCTATTTTGTCAGCGTTTTTTCTATCCTCGGCAAGCTTGCAAAGATTGACGGCGTGGTTACACATGAGGAGCTTGCCGTTGTTGAGAGCTTCATCAACGGCCTGAATATAGATCCACAAGAAAAGCAGTTTGCCCGGCAGGTATTCAACGAGGCAAAGGCCTCCCGGTTTACCATAGAGGACTTTGCACTGCAGTTTTACCAGATAAACCGGCAGCAGCCCAATGTGCTTGTTTCATTTCTGGATGTGCTGTTTCGGCTGGCTGCGGCAGACGGAACCCTGCATCCTGCCGAGGAACAGGCCCTGAGCAGCATTAAGGACGTATTTCATATCAGCGACCAGCAGTTCAACAGCATCAGGGCAGGATATTTCCGTGATGTAGACAAGTATTATAACGTGCTGAACTGCACCCGGGAAAGTTCCAACGAAGAAATCAAGACCAGCTATCGTAAGCTTGTCAAAGACTTTCATCCCGATACCATCGTTTCAAAGGGGCTGCCGGAAGAATTTATGGATTTTGCAGGAAAGCGCTTTCGTGAAATCCAGGAGGCATACGACCACATTCGCAAAGACCGCGGGTTCTGAAACCGGAAGGATATACATGAAAAGGAGAACAACCAGCAGAACGGGTATACGGGTTCTTGATGCCGATGAGGACTTCCGGGAAGTGTTCCTGGGGGAGCAGGGAGAAAAGCCTGCACCGGAAGATTTTGCCGCAATGCTGGAACAGTCATTTTCCGAAACAGACCAGCAGAGCCTGCTCAGGCAGAAACAGTCTCCGGCGATGTCTAAAAATCCCGTTCCGGTTCGTGAAAAAATAAAACGCTATCCTGCCCCGGAAGATGAGCTGGATTTGCATGGCTGTACAGCCCGGGAGGCTGAAGAAAAAGCAGAAAAATTTCTGGAAAGCGCCCGTCTGCGGGGCCTGCAGACAGTACGTATTATCGTGGGAAAGGGCACCCGGTCACCGGGCAGGGCGGTTCTGCCTGATGTTATAGAGGACATACTGGTTGTGCAAAAAAAGACAGACGCTATTCTGACCTTTCAATGGGAGAAAAGCGCAAAGCGCAAAAGCGGAGCGGTTATCGTTTATCTCAGAAAAAAAGGCCCGGGTGCTGCTTTTCCCTGAGCCCGGGCAATTTTCCACAACCGTTTTTTTTGCCGGCCTGGATTATTAACCAGTTGTCGTAACGAGGCGCAGTAGATAATTGGCTAATAATCCAGGCTAGAGGATAGAATTATGGACGAGCCGTTTAAAATATGTCCTAAATGCAGCCACCAATGGCACACACGAGAGGATTTTTTAAGTGATCCCGGCCTGGTAATTATCGGCTTCATGGCAAATCTTGATGAGTTTGGAAAAGGGTCTTATCTTTTTAATCATATACTCCCCAGGAACAAATGTAACGGCACCCTTGGGGTGTACGTTGAGGATTTTATGGATCTGTATGAGGGGCCCCTGTATGAGGACCTGCACTATGGAACCGAAGAGTGTTTTGGCCACTGTGCCAGGGTCGATGATCTGCAGCGCTGCAAGGTAAAGTGCAGAAACGCCGTGGCCAGAGAGATAGTACAGATTCTCATAGAAAAACTCTCAGCCAATAAAAAAGGACAAAAGGGCTGACGGTAAGCACCGGGACGGCCCGTGTCCTGTAGCCTGAGCACCCCTTTTACCGGTGTGTGCCGAGAAAGCCCCGTCCGCTATTGGCGGGACAGGCGGGGAGCATCACTGCAGAAGGAGAAAAAACATGAAAGTAACAGCATTTAACGGCAGCGCCCGGAAGGATGGAAACACCGCGATACTCATAAAGCATGTTTTTGAACAGCTTGATAAAGAAGGAATCGAAACAGAAACGGTTCAGCTCGCAGGCAATACAATCAGAGGCTGCACAGCCTGTATGAAATGTCAAAAAAACAAGGACCGGCGATGTGCTGTAAAGGGTGATGTGGTAAATGAATGTATCGAAAAAATGGTCGCTTCAGATGGTATCATTCTCGGCTCTCCCACCTATTTCACCGATGTTACGGCAGAAATGAAAGCGCTTATAGACCGGGCGGGTTTCGTTGCCAGGGCAAATGGCGACCTGTTCAGGCACAAAGTCGGCGCTGCCGTGGTTGCGGTGCGGCGGGCGGGATCGATACATGTTTTTGATACCATCAACCACTTTTTTCTTATCAGCCAGATGGTGGTTCCCGGGTCCTGCTACTGGAACATGGGTATAGGCCTTGAAAAAGGCGATGTGGAAACCGACCGGGAAGGAATCAAAACCATGAGCATGCTGGGGCAGAACATGGCCTGGCTGCTTAAGAAGCTTAATGGGTAGCGTTATGCTTTTTTTGCCCGGATAAAAAAGTGAAAAGCGGGAAACCAATACCATGAGGCAGAAAGTTTTTCCAGCTTCCTCCCCGCTGGTAAAGCGGCTTGATGCACAAAGCAACAGGCGCTCCTTTGCCTTTTTCTATATCACCAACCTGTGCAACCTGAGGTGCGGCCACTGTTCCTTTCAGTCCGGACCGGACAAAAAGGAAACCCATATGAGCACCCCCCGGGTGCTGGATGCACTGGATGAGCTTACGGGAATTCATGACATAACCATTACCGGCGGGGAGCCGCTGCTGCACCCCGGGTTCAAGCAGGTGCTGTCCCGGGCAGCCGGCAATGCCGGTACTGTTTATCTGATGACCAACGGCATTGAGCTGATAGGAAAGGAACGTATCAGGGGTTTTGCAAAAACAGAAGACATGACAGGACTGAAGAAGGGATTGAAGTCCGCCATGGAGTCCTTTCCGGAAAACCTGCATCTTTTTTTCCCCCTTGACAGCTTTCACCTGAAGGCGTTCAGGCCTTTTTCCTTCCTGTTAAAGGGTCTCGCGACGCTTGCCCACACCTGGAATGGGCTGCCTGACCGGCCGTTTATCGGTTTTATCTGTAATGAAACCACCCGGGAAAAAAGCCGTGAGCTCACTGCACGCTTTGATGTCGCACCCCATACCCATGTGGGAACTGCTCTGTTTTCGCCGTGGAGAAAACAGAAGGATATCGGAGACTGGTACTGTTCACATGAGCTGAACCGCATGCCGTTTCCCGGCGGGATCTATATTAATTACAAAGGAGTGTATCTCAATGAAGCAGCACTGCTTATGGACCTGCGCCGGGAAATAGAAACACCGCTGAAAATCGGCACCCTGGCCCCACAGAGCAGCAAAAACAGCCTTGAAAGGCTCTACCTGAAAGCAGTAAGAAAATTTTTTTGAATCGGGCTAGGAGTTTGTCGGAATACTTCATCGAAGTATCCGAAAACTCCTAATAGTTAAAAAATTACTATAGCCGGTGCAAAAGAGCGTGGCATTATGAAGCTGTTGCAATATCTGTCATTGCGAGGAGTCCCGCCACGGCGGGACGGCAATCTCTAAGGCTTTTGATATGCTGTGAGATTGCTTCGCCTCCGGCTCGCAATGACACAGGTGGACGGGCATGTTTTGCTATGGGCGGTTTTTTATTCGTGCGGGGCTACAATATTCTGTGAAATGCTATAAGCAGAACTATTCTTCCAGAAGAACCTTGAGCATCAGGTCTCCCCGGATGCCCTCCGGCATCTGTTTCCCCAGCCCCCGCAGCCGAAGGATGGTCCCCTGAGCGATGCCCGGGGGCACGGTGACCCTGAAAAGTCTTTTGCGAAAGCCCCGGGGAATGTTGACCAGCTTGATTGTTCCGGTAAGGGCTTCATAGCCGGAGATGGTCATGGTCCCGTAGAGATTGGGATCATTGTTCCTGCCGCCCGGACGAATTACCTGGAGGCGGGAGGTTTTCTTCTTTTCCGTGAAACGCCGCACATGACGGGTAATGCCCCGGGATGGAAGGGCCAGCAGGCCCTTCAAAATGATGATACCGAAAACAAATCCCCCCACATGGGCCCACCAGGCAATGGAGGCGGCATAGCCGAGGCTGCCTGCCGCGCTTACAAACTGCATTACAAACCACAAACCAAGAAACACGAAGGCCGGAATCTCGACAAACCAGGGAAATATGAAAATGGGAATCAGGGTAAGGACCCGTGCCGTTGGGTACAAAATGAAATAGGCACCCATCACGCCGGCTATGGCACCGCTTGCCCCGATTACCGGCATATTGGAACCGGAGTGGAACAAAAAATGCGACAGCCCGGAGCACATGCCGCACAGGACATAGAAGAGCAGATATCGGAAGGGCCCCAGCCGGTCTTCAATGTTATCGCCGAAGATATACAAAGACCACATGTTGCCCAGCAGATGAAAAAAGCCTCCGTGCAGAAACATAAATGAAACCAGGGAAAAAAGCTGCTGGCCGGCGGAAAAGTAGGCAGCCACGTTGGAAACCGTATACCGGGCAGGCACAAAGCCGTATATGTAGAAAAAACGCTCAAGCCCGTCACCCATCCCCATCTGAAAAAGATATACCAGAACGTTTACTGCAATAATGGCGGTGTTTACAACAGGATAGTTCCTGCAGGGTGTGGTGTCGCGAATGGGAATCATCTTTTATTGCCAATCAGAGGTTTGCTTGATACGTATACTACAGTTTGTAACATACCAATGATGGTTTAAGCAATAATAACAGCTACAAACAGGAAAATTATTGAGTTATTACAATGTGTTGCCCTGGTCCGGCCCTGATAGGCCCCAATTCCCCGGAGCACGTGTTTTTGCCTATATACATTACGTATAATTACTCATTGACAGATAAAATCAAAGGTGTATTTTAAATATTTATGGTTTGGCCATTTGAGGGGTTTAACAGAAAAAAGGCCGATGTTGAAAGAATATAGTTCATTGCTGGCAGATCAAAAATCAACTGATTGCCAAAGGAATATTATCAATACAGGATAGGTTTTGCTTTTTTTTTCTACACGGAGTGGAGGTTCAAATGGCTGATGTTGAAGTCATTAAAGATCCACGGCATGATTTAACCGTCTTTACCGCACACGGCGAATTGACTGCCGATGAAATCATACAACAGATCAATAATTTTTACGCCGGCAAACCTACAGAGCTGGTATTGTGGGACGGTACCGACGGTTCACAAAGGAACCTTCAATTAAATGAAGTAAAAAAAGTTTTCGCTGCGATGAAGCAATTTTCGGAAATGCGCAAGAGCGGAAGGACCGCTTTTGTTGCCGGCCGCGATGTTGATTATGGCATAGGCAGAATGTATGAAGCTTATGGAGAGTGCGACCACGTTCCTGTTTCCTACAGAGTATTCAAGAGCAGAGACGAAGCGCTCCAATGGCTCGGGGTAAAAAAGCTCGAAGCTGAAAGAATATAGTTCGTAGGTCGCAGGTAAGAGCTCACAGTATCTTGACCGTTTGAACGGTTTGAAACGTTTGAGGGGGGTATTTCCATGTATTTCAATATTTACAAAATGATTGCTTTGTAAAGGTGATAAGCCACCTAATTAGGCTAGGGGTTTTGTACGCAATCTTTTGATATTGTGCTTTTGGTTTTCCGGCTTATAATAACTTTAATTTCCAAACAATTTGTATACAAAAAAAGCACGGCAGGTAGGCGCCAACCATCCCCTGCCGAGCCTCTGCGCACCATCACCGATACAGATGGGTTTGCCTAGGTGGTATTATCGTGTACCGGTGCAGTGTCTTTTTTTTTGTAGCATATTTTTATGGTGCGGGGAAGGGAATATAAAAGTTCGTAGCTGCCTAGTGATATTTGAGGGGGTTGAAGTTCAGATTTTTATCGCTAATCGTGACTTTCGAGGGATGTCAATGTGATAAGGCTACCAAAGGTTATTATTGGTTGCGTTTTTGGAGTCCTACTCGGGATTGGTGGTATTATTGTGGCTATTTTAGGTCAACAGGCAGAAACTACAATGAGTATCTTTGGCAATAAGGTATCTACTACAAGCGTTGGGATTGGTCTTGCTTTTTTTGGTACGGTTGTCGTTGCCGCCGCTATTCGCAGAATTCTAAAATCAGTTGACCATGCAACTTCATCTGATTCTATGCCATAAAATAGCTAATGCCTAAGCCGACGCAAAAAGCCCTGCGGCTGATTAGCGGCGTTATTGGTAATTTGAAAAATCGATAACTGTCGAAATAATCCAAAAAGAGACAACAAACAGAAAGAGGCATGTTTTATAACATGGAGAAAAATATTAAAGAAATTTGGACTGATGTACAGAAAGAAGTGTGGCAGATGGAGGAAAAGTACTTGAAAGCCGCACTGACTAACGATTTTGACTTGTGGATGACGCTGTGGCATGATGATTTCGTGGGTTGGCCGTCGCAGAATAAGGGACCTATTACTAAAGCTACACTTCGGTCTGCCGAAGAACAGTTTAGACAGCCGAACCCTGGGTCGATAAGTACTACACAGGAACCCGTCTCCGTGCAAATTTATGGCGACGTTGCTATCACTCACTATATCGTTCATAAATCCGGTCTGTATGAAGGCAATGCAGTAGAACATTATGCGCGAATTACTCATACCTGGTTACATCAGGCAGATACCTGGGTGATCATTGGCGGGATGTCGGCACCACATTCAAAATAACGGCCTTTTTATATAGATTCATTCATTAATAGAAACCGAATGATTATGGGGTCAAACCTAAATATTTAACCATCGACAATTCAGAACTGAAACAGTTATACAAAGATCACGGCTGAAATTTAAAAAAACCGGGGAGAGATAAAAGGAGCTGCATTAATTTTAAACGGCCGAACAGAAAAGTGAAGGACTGGAAAAGGTGTTTTTTAGTTAATAATTAAGGTTTGACCCAACATTTACCAGTTCGTTATATTTTTAAACTTTGTTGATAAATTTTCAGAGAGCACATAAATTTTTAGTAATAGCATCTTAGGAAGACAGGCATGATAAAGGAACATGACATAATCGATCTGATTCGCAGCAAGGATACCCAGATACCGACCCTGCCGTTCATGGTTGATAAAATATTGAGCGTGACAAGCAGCGCGAATACTTCCGCTCGTGACCTTGCCGACAGCATACTACAGGACCAAGCCATCGCTAACAAAACCCTTCGACTTGCCAACTCAGCCTATTATGGGTTTGCGAGAGAAATTGATACCATCCAGCGGGCCGTGGCAATGATCGGCTTTGATGAAATCGTCAGCCTGGTTCTCGGCATCAGCGTTTTTTCAACCTTTCAGCAGAAAAGCACTCATGGTTTGCTGGACATGCAGGACCTGTGGATCCACGCAATAGGTTGCACAGCGGCAGCAAAAAAGATAACCGGGAAAAAGAACATCAATATAAATGAACAGCTTTTTCTGGCAGGCCTTCTGCATGATATGGGCAAGGTTATTTTTGCGATCTATTTTCCAGAAGAATACCGGGCGGTTCTGGGGCGTACGGCAAATGAGCAGATCCCCCTGTGCAGTGCGGAGAAGGAGGTGTTCGGGATGGACCATGCCGAACTTGGCGGACTTCTGACCGAGCGGTGGAATTTTCCCGACACCATCCTCATGCCGGTCCGCTACCACCACGATTCAGCCCACTGCCCCCTTGAGCACCAGGAGTGGGCTGAATGCATTGAGCTTGCGGACTTTTTGTGTCATCTGGCAAAGATTGGTAGCAGCGGCGCACCGATGGTGAAAAAACCGATGGCCGTCATGAAAGAAGCAGGCTTAACCCTGGATGACATGAAGCAGCTTACTGAGGACCTCAAAAAAGATCGTAAAAGCATTGATGATTTTTTCAGGGTAATACAATAACCGCACCATGACTAAAACCAAAAACACAGCAGAGCAACTGGAAAAGGAGAATAGCCTTCTTCGCGAGCAAATACGGAAGGCCCAAAGCCGGTTTGAAGCAAAAATTGCCGAGCTTTCCGTGATCCGCGAAATGGGGATGGTTCTCAAATATATAAACAATTTTCAGGAAGCCTGCAGCTACATCCTTGACGTTATTATTGACAATTCGGTTGCCCAGAACTGCTCACTAATGCTGTATGACAGTGAAGAGGGCAAACTGTTTCTCGTCGGTGCAACCGATTCGGGGAAAAAGAATTTTGTCATTGACTCGCAGCAGATTTTTAAGCGAAGCGGCTTGATGTATCTTTTTAAACCGGGCGAAGGAGCAGCGGGTACGGCATTTCTCACCAAGGAACCGGTGCTTATTTGCGATATTGACGGATCTGCATATTTCAACACACTGTCTCAAAGCAAAACAAGCATCGGCAGTCTTGTCTGCCTGCCCCTGCTTGTGGAAGGTGCGGCCATCGGGATCATCAATCTCAGCCATCCCAAGGCCAATGTCTTCAAGTCCGATGATGTGAATATGCTCAGCATCATAGCCACCTTCGTGGCGCTTTCCTTAAACAGCATCAGAAACTATGAAATGCTGAAGAATTCAGAGCTTAACTACAAAGCCCTTACCGAAAACATTAATGACGGCATTGCCATTATCGAGAACGAGCTTCATGTCTATGTCAATCCCAAATACCGGGAAATCACCGGGTATAGTGCTGAGCAGCTTAGGAAAATCCCTCTGGGCCGTCTTTTGGACCCGGACGACTACGACGATGCCGAAGGGGAACTGTATGGAGAACTTAACGGCCTGCAGTATTATGAATCACGGTTTGTGAGCAAAACCAATGAGATTATCGACGTGGGTATCAATGCTTCCGACTGCATGTACAACGGAAGGCCTGCTCGCATAATTTCCGTTAGAGATCTCACCGGTAAGAAGAAACTGGAACGCCGCCTTCAGCAGGCACAGAAAATGGAAGCAATAGCAAAACTTGCCGGTGGGGTGGCCCATGATTTGAACAATATTTTGAGCGGTATCATCAGCTATCCAGAGCTGATGATACAGGCGCTACCCAGGGAAAGTCCTCTGCTAAAGCCCCTGACAGCCATTCTGGATAGTGGGTTGAAGGCCGCCACCATAGTAAACGACATGCTGACACTTGCCAGAAGGGGAGTGGTGGTAAAGGAGGTGGCAAACCTGAACGAGGTCGTAACGGGCTATATGCAGTCGCCGATTTTTGCCCGGCTGCAGGAGTTCCACCCCCAGGTCCAGGTCGTAACCAAGCTTGAAAAGGGCATTGCAAACATACTGGGCTCACCGGTGCACCTGCAAAACTCCCTTATGAACCTTGTTTCAAATGCTACTGAGGCACTTCCCGAGGGTGGAAATGTCTGTATCGTGACCGAGCAGTACGCTGTTGACCGGGAAGGAGAACGTGCAAGCGACATGCCGCCTGGAGACTATGTGCTTCTGCAGGTTACCGACAACGGCATCGGGATATCAGCCGTAGACATCGAACGCATTTTTGAGCCGTTTTATACGAAGAAGAAGATGGGCAGAAGCGGTACCGGTCTTGGCATGTCAGTTGTCTGGGGCACGGTCCAAGACCATGATGGGTACATTTTTATCGATAGCGAAGAGGGGTGTGGAACGACCTTCCGATTGTACTTTCCTGCTACACAGAAGGAAAAGCCCTGCCCTGCAAAAACAAGCTCGAAAAAAGATCGCATGGGCAGGGGCGAGAAGATTTTAGTTGTGGATGATCTCGACTCCCAGCGGGAGATTGCGACCCTGATGCTGCAAAAAATGCACTATAGCGTCCATGTAGTTGCAAGCGGAGAAGAGGCCGTGGAATATCTACAGGAAAATCAGGTTGATCTTGTTGTTCTTGACATGATGATGGACCCGGGAATAGACGGCCTTGAAACATATCAACGCATTTGCGCAATACGTCCGGGGCAGAAAGCGATTATTGTAAGTGGATACTCTGAAACGGACAGGGTCAAGGCCGCCAGGAAACTGGGCGCAGGGGCATTTCTCAGAAAGCCCTACACCTTTAATGAAATCGGAAAGGCAGTACAGGAGGAACTGAATAAATAAAATTCCGACCTCTAATGCCCCCCCCTCGGTCTAATGATTATAGGGTCAAACCTAAATAATTAACTATCGACAATTCAGAACTGAAACAGTTATACAAAGATCACGGCTGAAATTTAAAAAACCGGGGAGGGATTAGAGGAGCTGCATTAATTTTAAACGGCCGAACAGAAAAGTGAAGGACTGGAAAAAGTACTTTTTAGTTAACAATTAAGGTTTGACCCCACATTTACCTTAATTGTCTTATGTTTGACAATTTTATTTCTATCCCGTACCATAACCCTATCCCACTCAAGATACTCAGCTTCATGTCCGGGGCAGGATGGGAATGTTGAGTCAGATAACAAAACAGCATTGGTTACCAGGAAGGGTAATGACAAGGGCGCTGTTGTTCCGTTTGGAGTGTCGGATTTCGGCCCCACCAAGCCGATTTTTTTGTGTTGGACACAAGAGGAGGGTTTTGTGAAAAGGTTGTTTTTAATCGCAGCGGTGTTAGTTTTCAGCCTGTCCGGGGGGTGCGATACTTGCAAACCGGACCCGGATACATTTTCCGAAGACATCATCAAGCAGCTGGATGATACTATCGCGACGATGCTGCAGGATATGAACCTGCCCGGGGCGGTGGTCGCTGTATGGGTGCCTGGCGAGGGCGAGTACCTGTCGGCAGAGGGGCTTGCTGACCTTGAGACCGGGACAGCGCGAAACCTTCAAGATTCGTTTCGGATTGCCAGCATTACAAAGGTCTTCGTTGCTACGGCGGTTCTCCAACTGGTGGATCAGGGTTTCCTGAAAACATCCGACACCCTGGCAACGTTTTTCCCCGACTTTCCAAATGCCGGGTCAATCACGGTTAGGAACCTTTTGCGGATGCGTAGCGGGATTGCCGACTACGCCGATGCGGAGATGATTTCGTATCTGTATCAGAACCCTTTCGTCCAGATCTTCGCAGAGGATGCCATTGCATTGTCGGCTGAAAAATCCAACCAGTTTGAAGTGCCCGGTCAGACAACTGTCTATTGCAATGTCAATTATACGCTCCTGGGCGAAATTGTGGCGAAAATTACCGGCAGCGATATCGGTACCTACATTACCCGGAATATTCTCGAGCCGCTGGGCATGGAAAACAGCGTTTATCCTTCCGACAGCAACCTTCCCGGTGGTCTGCACGGCTATAGCTGGGACAATGAAAGCGGTGCTTTTGTCGACATGACCCAACTGAACCCCCTTTGGGCAGGGGCAGGCGGAGCCATGATCTCAACCATTGCGGACCTGAAAATTTTTGCACGAGAGGTCTATGCCGGACGTCTTCTTTCCGAGGGCACCCGCAAAGCCCGTCTTGAAACCCAGACGATGCAGGGGGCGCCGGACTGGATAGGCTATGGCGAGGGTATTCTGGATATGGGTGGTTTCTGGGGGCACAACGGAACGATATTCGGTTTCAGCAGCGAGATGTGGTACCTGCCTGAAAAGGACGCCGTTATTCTGATAAATGTGAACCGGCTTGATGTTGATGATCACAGCCAGTCCACGAATCTTTTTTTTGCCGTTGCAAAGATTCTCTTTCCGGATTATGTAAAATGGTAAAAAATCCGGGGGTAATGCTTGATTAGTATCGTAACAAGGCCAGAATGTTAGGGTGGAAAAAGGGTTAGGTCTGCGTTTGACTTAAGTCTGCTGCCAGACTTAAGGAGGGGGCGTAGATACATAGGTGCATAGATAAAGTTCGTAGCTCATAGCTGGTAGCCAGAAGAAAAAAGCTCAAGGCTCAAAGGTGAAAGAATAAAGTTTAAACCTCTTAGTTTCCATAAAAAAAGGTCACATGGAGGGGGAGGGAACCATGTGACCTTGAAGAGGAAATTAGAAATCATTCTTACACTGTACGTGTACGTATATATACCACAGAAATTCAGGGCGCATTGTAAAAGTTATGTAAAACATTTACACCGGCCCTGCCCCTTTCCGCTTTCCTGATGCCTGCGCCTATTGTGCGTGACAAACGTCCGTTACCGCGATCTCAGATAAGTCAAGAATATATTGATTTTTCAACCTCGTTATATTACCTGTGTGTATATGATATTTAGACCAGTCTGACAACGAAAGGGGTCAAACCTAAATTATTAACTATAAATTTCCTTTTCCAGTCTGTCGAACTGCTTCTTCAGGAAACCTCCTTTTCTTGAAATCGGGCTATATCGGGCCTGTGTCCCCGCAAACAAATGACTTAAATCTTCGGCAAATATTCAAGACGGTTTTCAGCAACATCCGTTGTTTTGGTTTTGGTTGTTTTTCCGGCGAAAAACTTTATAATAAAACCTTACAAGAGATACTGCCTTTGTTATCAAAAGCTATTACTATAAAGGGCTGATGTTGTGAGCATGTTCCTGAGGAAAAACATTCACTGGATCATACTTGTAATGATATTCCTGCTGCAGGCGGGTTTTGTACGCTGCTATCTTCCCGGCTCCCGCTGGTTCACCCCTGACCCCATCTATACCGATGATTACATCTTTCACTATGCAGATGCCCTGGAAAAGACAGAGTACCTGCGCGAGCACGGGATGCTGTTTTCCTACAACCCGTATATGCGCGCGGGCACACCGTGTAATCTTTTCTTTTCCGTAGACAACAACGGCTGGGCGCTTCTTGTGTACCTGCTCTCTTTTCTGCCTTCGGGTCTTGTGTTCAAGCTCTATTTTCTGGGGGCCCTGCTGTTTATCCCTTTAATTTTGTACCTGAGCGCGCGAAACTTTGCCTTGGAACGGACCCAATGCATACTCTGTACGGCTCTGGGAACACTGTTTTTACAGGTAAGCGTGTGTGTGGACTTTCTGTACTGGGGAAGTGTTTCATATATCTTCAGCTGCTATTTTTCACTGCTGGTGGTTTCGTTTTTGTATGCATATGTCAGGGGCCGCCGATACCGTGATATCATACTTTTTACCCTGCTGTTCAGCGCCGGCCTGTGGGTGCATATTTTCACCGTCATTCATGTGGGCATACCCCTGGTGTTCTGTTTTGCTCTAACGTTCCGGCGGCTGTCCTGGAAGCACCGCGCACTTATTATTGCAGCACTGGCGGTTACATTTCTGGCCAATGCCCTCTGGATCATTCCCTATATGGTCATGCTGCCGGATTTTATTGTGTCTATTACAAAACATTTTTTCTATTCCACCGCGTCCCTTGCAGAGCCCCTTAACACCTATTTTTTCTTTAATATCAAATTTAACGAATACATGAACATTCCCTTTCCCAAGTCGGGCTTTGTCGATCTGCTGCTGCTGGTGTGCGCGGTGGTGGGCACCGTTTCATGGAGAAAAGAAGAACGAAAAATTCTGTTGTGGCTGTTTGCCTGCAGCGGTGCCGCACTTTTTCTGCTTGCCTATTACGGCTCCTTCTGGACGGTTACCGCAAGCCTCACCCCCCTCAGGTTTGTCATATATATGAATGTCTTGCTCTGCTTTCCTGCTGCCGGGGGAATGCTGAAGATCTACAGGCTTTTTATTGCCGACAGGCAGCCCGCAGTGAAGCTCGTCACATGTGCCGTGCTGGTATATCTTCTGGCAACTGTTCTTGCAACACCCTACAACCATCTTTTCATAAAAAAAGATTTTCGTCTGATTACCGATGTCCCGGCCCCCCTGGTTGAGCTGTCTGAGTGGATCAAAGAGAACACCAAACCGGACGGCCGCATACTTGTGGAGAACTCTGATTTTGAAAGCAGCCACCAATACTACGGTACACATTTCCCCTATTTGCTCCCCCTGCTTACCGGCAGGGAATACATCGGCAATTACAGCTTCTATGCAACCTCCCCCGATTCATTCAGCAGCTTTGCCTGCGGATTTTTATTTCGCACGCCCATTTCCGAATACACGCCGGATACTGCCGCTCCGTATTTGAGCCTCTACAATGTTAAATGGGTCGTTGCATGGTCAAAAAAGTCCAGACTGTTTTTTGCCTCGGCCCCGAAATATTTCACGTTCCGCAAGCAGATCGACAAATTTTATATTTTTGAAACAAACCGGGCCGGGAATTTTTTTATCAAGGGATCGGGTACCATTACCGCAGAGCCGAACAGAATCGAACTGCAGGACCTGAAACCGGAAGACGGAGAGGTGGTTATATCATACCACTGGATGAAATACCTGAAAGCGGCCCCCGACATTACGGTTGATAAAACGCTTTTACTGCGCGACCCCGTGGGCTTTATAACGCTGCACGACCCCCCGGAGCGTGTGGAGATTGTAACGGATTACAGAGCCGTTTTTTTCGATGTGCTGCGTATTCTGGAACTTTTCAAGCGGTCCTGAAACCGATGGTTAACCTGCCCGTAACATTTTTACCTGTCATGAGGGTGTCAAAACAATACTTGCGGACAGGGTTTCTGCCTGTCTGTGTGCTGTGCTGCATAACCGCCCACGCCTGGGCCGGGGATATTGCCATTGCACTGTTAGGGTTTGATGACAACACACGAAATGGCTTGTCCCATATCGCTACAGCCGCGCCCGTGATGCTTTACCAGCGCCTTTCCGTTTCCCCCGGGATACGTGTTTTCAACAGCAGCCTGGTTGAAGAGGAACTGCAGAAGGTTCCGGATAACAATTCAATTGTAAGAAGAACTAGCGCCGCTCGTAACCTCGGGGCTGATTTTCTGCTCACCGGAGATATTTCAGAAGATAACGGAACAACCGTAATAGGTTTTTTTCTGTTTGATACAAAAAACCGGCATGCGCGAGAACCAGTGTTTAGTGAGACCATTGCCGCGGAATTACTTGTTGAGGAAATAGATGCACTGACAGGAAGAATAGCTCGGGCCGTTGAACAATACCGGACACCTGCCGGAGATAAAGAACAACAGCACGTATCAGCTTCAAAGAGATATGCGGTCCATGTATCCTCCTTCCGGGACAAAGAGGCCGCCGTAAATGAAACAAAGCGTTACCGGAATATGGGCTTTGATGCCTATGCGGCAGAGAAAAAGGATGGTATGTACCCTGTGATGATCGGCAGGCTTTCTGCGCCCGGTGAAGCGGAACGGGCCAAAAGGGAGCTTTATCGACTGGTGGGGGCTTTGTACTCAGTCCATGCTGCTTCGTTCAGACAGCAGGAAAAGGCCGTCGGAGAAAAGCAGCGCTTTTTACAGATGGGCTTTGACGCGTTTGTGGACCCTGCAGACCTGGGTGAAAAAGGGATCTGGTACCGGGTCATGATCGGCAGGTTCTTGACCCGGGAGCAGGCACAGGGTGAAGAGGCGTTTCTTCACGGTAAACTCCCGGACCAGAACAGCCGCATAATTAAACGTGATCTTATTACAGATTAACCTTGAGCCCCTTTTCTCTGAGGTATTCTTTTACCTGCCGTATTGCAATGGTTCGGAAGTGAAAAACAGAGGCCGCAAGCAGTATCTGCGCCCCGCCCTTCACAGCCCCCTCATAGAAGTGTTCAAGGGTGCCTGCGCCGCCGGAGGCAATGACCGGCACGCTGACGGCATCGGAAACGGCCTTGGTGAACTCAAGGTCATAGCCCGCCAGGGTCCCGTCGCCGTCCATGCTCGTGGGCAGGATAACGCCGGCCCCGAGCCCCTCACACTGCCGTGCCCATTCGATGGCATCCTTTCCAACAGGTTTTGTCCCGCCCGATACCACCAGCTCAAACCCTGAAGGCAAATCAGCATTTCTCCGGGCATCTACGGCGATGACGATTTTTTCAGAGCCGAACTGCTTGACCGCTTCTGCAACGAGGCCCGGGTTTTTCACGGCAGCACTGTTCATGGAGGTCTTTGCAGCTCCGGCCTCCAGCACAAGTGCGATATCTTCAAGACTTGCGATACCCCCGCCCACGGTCAGGGGAATGGTGATGACCGAAGAAACGTTCTTAACCCATTCAAGACGGGTTGTGCGGTTTTCAAGGGTTGCCGCAATATCAAGCATTGCAAGTTCATCGGCACCCTCGCGCTGATACAGGGAAGCGTTTTCAACAGGGTCCCCGGCGTCCTTAAGGTCCACAAAATGAACCCCTTTGACAACACGACCCTCTTTCATGTCAAGACACGGCATAATCTTAATGGTATCCATAGTATCTCCTTTGTGTAAATTTTTTCAATGCCCGCTGCTGATGAGAAACGGCTGTAAGTGTCTGTATAGTGAACACTATATGCCGTCAGGGCCTTTACGTCAAGATTAAAGCCCCGTGCCTATGCAGGCCCCCCCTGTTTGCGGTAGGCCTCTATTTTCTGCTTTGTGAGGTTGATCTCCCGGGTAACCCGGATGCCCCGGGGGCACACCCTGGTGCACTGAAAATGGTTTTCACACGGCCATACGCCATCCGGATGGTCAAGCTGCGGAAGGCGTTCCTCAAAGCCTTCATCACGGCTGTCGTGGACAAAGCGGGAAGCCTGTACAACGGCTGCAGGTCCCAGAAACTGCGGGTTCTTTTTCTGAACAACGGGACAGGCAGAGTAGCAGGATGCGCACAAAATACAGCGGGTCCCCTCTTCAATGACTGCATGTTTTTCCGGAGGCTGAATACGCTCTTTTCCCGGCGGGCTGCTTTTTGCTATGAAGTACGGTTTGACCTTCATGTAATTGTCCAGAAAGCGGGTTTGGTCGACCATGAGATCACGCTGAACGGGAAGTGTTTTGAGGGGCTCTATGCGGATGGCGGCCTGCCCATGGGCCATGATATCTTTAACAAGGGTTTTGCAGGCCAGGTTCTCTGTGCCGTTTACCACCATGGCATCCGAGCCGCATACGCCGTGTGCACAGCTTTTGCGGAAACACAGGGTGGGGTCCTGGGTTCGCTTGATATGCATAAGAACCATCAGAAGACGTTCAGACGGATCGGCATCAACGGTGTACGTCTGGAAATAGGGCTCTGTATCTTTTTCAGGATTGAAGCGTTGTATTTCAAGGCTGATTTTCATGACGGCTCCTTTTAATATTTTCGGGGTTTGGGGGTGAAACGGGTTATGGTTACCGGTTTATACCCGATCCGAATCGAATCATTGTCCAGCCATGCAAGGGTATGTTTGAGCCAGTTTGCATCATCGCGTTCCGGATAGTCTTCCCGGCTGTGGGCACCCCGGCTTTCCCGGCGGTTTTCAGCTGAGACGGCTGCTATATAGGCATTGTCAAGAAGATTGCCGAGCTCAAAAATATCCAGCAGCGCGGTATTGAACCTGTCGGCCGCGTCCCTGCACCTGACTTCCTTGAACAGCTCCCGCAGCTCCTTAAGTTCCTCCACCGCTTTTTTCATGTCCGGACCGTTTCGGTAGATGCCCACCCCGGCCGTCATTGCCTGTTCCATGCGGTTTCGAATGGTCTCGGGATCAGGGCCTTTTCCCGGCCTCTTCAGCCCGGCGATTTTTTTATGGGCATGTTCATCCGCATCGCCGGGCATCCGGGCAAATGCAGCTTCTTTAACAAACCTGCCGATTTCCATCCCCGCCCGTCGTCCGAAGACTATCAGGTCAACCAGGCTGTTGGTTCCCAGGCGGTTGGCACCGTGAACGGAAACGCACGCGCATTCGCCTGCCGCATACAGGCCTTCAACCGTGCTGCCGTGTTCATCACCGAGGACCCTGCCTTCAAGGTCGGTTGGAATGCCGCCCATTGCATAGTGTGCCGTGGGATGCACCGGCATGGGCTGCTCGGCCGGATCCATGGCAAGGTAGGTGCGGACAAAACCCGCTATGTCGGGCAGCTTTGACCGGATAACCTCACGGCCAAGATGTGCTGCATCAAGGTGTACATAGTCATCAACCGATCCATCGCCCTTGATTCCCCTTCCCTGCCGTATCTCTGTCTGGATAGCCCGGGCAATGATGTCCCGGGGTGCCAGATCAAGCAGCGTGGGGCTGTAGCGCTGCATGAAGGGCTCACCTGCGGCATTTCTCAAAATACCCCCTTCGCCGCGAACACCTTCGGTAATCAGTATTCCCATGCCTCTGATGCCCGTGGGATGGAACTGAAAAAACTCCATATCTTCCAGGGGTATTCCTCTGCGGACAAGAACTGCCTGGCCGTCGCCGGTATTGGCGTAGGCATTCGAGGTAATTTTAAACATCCGCCCCATGCCGCCGGTCGCAAACAGAACAGCTTTTGCCTTGAAGGTGATAATGTTTCCCGACGTCAGGTCAAGGACCACAATGCCCGCGCATTTTTTGTCCTGAATAATCACATCCAGGACCTGGAACTCGTTGTAAAAAGAGACGTTGTTTTTTATGCACTGCTGATACAGGGTTTGCAGGATCATGTGACCGGTCCGGTCGGCAGCATAGCAGGAGCGATGGACCGGGGCTTCCCCTAAATTCCGGGTGTGTCCCCCGAACCTGCGCTGGTCGATGAGTCCGTCGGGTGTCCGGCTGAACGGCAGCCCCCGGTGCTCCAGGTCATATACCGCCCTGACCGCCTCTTCTGCAAGAACCATGGCCGCATCCTGGTCGGCAAGATAATCCCCGCCCTTAACGGTATCAAAGGCATGCCACAGAGGTTTATCCTCCTCAACGTTGCCCAGGGCTGCGCCGATTCCGCCCTGGGCCGCACCGGTATGGGATCGTACAGGATAGATTTTTGATAAAACGGCAGTCCTTGCTGCTTTACCGGCCTCAAGGGCAGCATATAATCCTGCCCCTCCTGCACCGACAATAACGACATCAAATTCTTTTACAACCATAACGGTACCCTCCCGGCTGCTGGTTATTATACCTTGGTACAAAATTTCCCAAAGGAAACAATATTTCTTTTAATCTGTATCCAGCATTTTTTCACAAAATGCAACACTAAAAAGATGACGAACGTTTACGAAAAGCCTTCTCTAGATGAGACATTTCATTACAGAAATTGTTCCATTATTAAAGAAAGACCTGAAATATTTTTTGAAATAATGTTTTTTATATGCTAGAAATATATCATATAATATAAATAGTGATATCATATATCATATGAAGTAATCACAATGTGTTGATTCTTTGTTTTTTGGTTCAGAGGAAATGTAATTGGACGAACACAGACAAAACGTTAAAAATTTCTTAAAAGAAGTTAAATATCTGGTTTCGCTTGATAAAATAAGTTTGATTAATAGACCAAAAAACACGGCGGCTCTCGCGAGATTAGGATTTACATATAAAGATTGCTGTACTGCAATATTATCTTTGTCCTTAGTAGATTATTCATTTTTGACGTTGGAATAAAAAAAAGGGTGAAATGTATATCTTTTCACCATGCAGAATCTACTATCAGATACCCATATAAATGAACAACTTGTAGGAAGAGGTGAACTCATGCAAGAGATATGTCCAACCTGTGAGAAATACTCTGAGGTTGAGTTAATCAATAAAAATGAGAGTTATGACATTCGGGGCGAAAACATAGAGGTTCCCGTTGAGTTTTATTTATGTCATGAATGTGGCGAGGAATTTGTAAATCCGTCTCTGCAAAAAGATCCACTCAACGCCGCATATAGAATTTATCGGCAACGTCATAATCTGATGCAACCCGAAGATATTAAGGAACTACGGAAACAGTATGGATTAAATCAAGGAGATTTGGCGAACATACTTGGTTGGGGTGGAGCGACCTTGAGTAGATATGAAAATGGCGCTTTGCAAGATAACGCACATGCAAGGGTTTTGAACTTAATAAAGGAACCACACAATCTTTTAACATTAGTTGAGGACAACCCGGAGGTTTTGTATGACGGGAAAAGAGAACAACTTCTGGACCGGCTAAGAAAGACAGAGAAAGATGCCTTTTCATTGGAAAGGATAATCGAGATAAATTTTGGTGAAAACGAACCCAATGAATTCAGTGGGTTCAAATCCCTGGACCTAAACAAATTTTATAACATGGTGTTGTATTTCTGTTCGGTAAAAGGGGTATTGAAAACAGTCCTGAATAAACTTTTATTCTATGCAGATTTTAAGCATTTTAAAGAATACACTGTTTCCATCTCTGGAATGAACTATGCAAGGATTAATTTTGGTCCGGTTCCGAACAACTATGATTTTTTTTACGCAAGTCTTCTGAAAAACAAGCTGTTGGAAACAGAGGAGGAGTATTATAGTCAAGACGTAGTGGGAGAACGGTTTAGATCAATAAAGCAAACGGATTTGGGCATCTTTTCAAACACGGAGTTGAATATCATAACCTATGTTATTGAGTTTTTTAAAAAATATAATGCCACCCAAATAAGTAATTTTTCACATGAGGAAAAAGGTTATAAAGAGACATCAACAGGAGACATTATCTCGTATAGTTATGCGGAAGAGCTGAATATTTAAATTACCTGTTCCGGGCCACAATTTTTTTGAAAAACGTTGGGACACTCCTGATGCTTTATTACAATAAAACACCAGGCCGGCAAACGTATGTATTTATGCATTCACATACTTGTGTATGTATCGATATATGTTTTTTATTTCAATAAAGCACCGGTTGAGAAGAATCACATCCACTTTCGCTTTTTTTCCACGTAATCCATCAGCAGACACTGCCCCAGGTCGGAAGGATTGATGTGAAAAAGCCTGGCCCGAGCCCTTTTTGCCATTTCGTGCATAAAGGACAGCCGCTCTTTTTCATGGCCCAGCAGAAACATGCTCAGGCAGATGCCGTGACGCGCAAGGCTGTCGGCACACAGCAGGGTTTTTTGCAGGGTCTTTGTGTGAGCAGGGTATTGGAAGAAGATAGAATCTCCTTCTCTGTGTGCCGTGGGCGCCCCGTCAGTGACAAGAAAAACCTGCTTTCGGTATCCTTTATGGACTGCAAGGAGTTTTTGTGCCGATAAAAAGGCCTCCTCCATATTGGTATAGGGATTAGTATTGTTCCAGGCAAGAAAAGGAATTTCCTCAAAGGCTACGTGCCGGGGTTTTGTTGAAAACTCGACCACGTCTATTCTGTCCCTGATATAGCGCTTCCGAACCATGCCGCACAGGGCCAGGGTGACCTTTTTTGCCGCAATGTAGCGGTTGTCCATACGCATGGACTTGCTCATGTCAAGAAGCACCACCGTTGCCGTGCGCTGGACAGGCTCCTTTTGATATACCTCGAAATCCTGCTCAGCAAGATGAACAGGGGGGGTGCTCCCGTTTCTTTTGAGGGAGTTCATAAGTGAAGCGGTTGTATTGACATGCAGGTGGTCGCCGAACCGGTATGGTCGCGTTCCGTGAATAAGGAAGGGTTCGGTATTACCCTGTTCCTCTGCAGCGCGTACAGCAGTTTTCGGCCCTGCCGCCCTGAACAGTTCCCGCAAAATGTAAAAAGCTATTTTGTGCAGGCCATGGGACGTTAAGCTGAGACCCCCGGGCCCGGATTCAGCAACGTTGCTCTGTATGAGAAGGCGCGGAAGCTGCTTTATCCGACGCCATTGATGTGCGGCGCTTTTGCCCAGGATTTCTTCAAAGAGGCCCTCATCAAGACTTGCAAGGTCATATCCCCAGTAGATGCGCTTCAGGGTTTTCGAGAGAACGGCCGTTTTTAACAGTGCCTCGGCAGTGTCAAGGGCTTTAGGAACGCTGACGGGCCGGTCCCGGGACAGGTCGTTTTCATGGACCAGGCGGGCAGCGGCATGAACGGCGTCCCCATCCAGAGGTTTCCCCGCGGGACGTGAGCCGCGCGTTTCAGTGCTCAGGGGCAGCCCTTCAACAAGCTCACGCACGCGCTGCAGCACACGGTCACGGTTTGTTTGGTCACAGAGCGTTTCCAGAAGCCCCAGCTGTTTTTTCTCCAGGGCCTCGAGAAAGGCCTTAATCCCCTTGAATGATTTTTCCGGGTCCTCACCGATAAATCCTTCGCGCTGAAGCTCCTGGAGCGCATCTTCAAGAGATTCAAAGCGCAGGACAACACCCGCAATGGCATCAATAAAAACTGCAGTGTCCTGACGGGGGCAATGCTCGTGTGGTGCTCCCGGCAGATAGGTAAATACTTTCATGGATTTGTACTGTATTGAAGATGTTGATCATGGACCTGCCTGGTGATTTTTCCCCGCAACGCAAGGCCCTCGAGGATGAACTCTACAGCGGCAGCTGCAATCCCGGGAGACGTTTCCCCCCCTTCAGCACAGACCTGTTTTTTAAGGGACGGCACCTGTTCAAGCCTGTCCAGGTACCGGCGCGCAGGGGCCGTTTCCCAGACCTCCCAGCCGTCGGTTAAAGAAAACTGCTTTAGAAAGGGCCCAAAGTGGTCGGAGGGAAAGTGCTGCCTGAAAACCTTTTGTACGGCATCGGCGATAAGCGTGGTTATTTTTCTGTCTTCTTCCGCGTCTTCGGTAAAATTCCATTCAATTTTGCCCTTCATTGAAGAGGGCAAATGAGCAAGATCAGTTATGCGCGGAGCAATTTCATTTTCACCAAGGCGCACGGCCCTGCGCATAGCGTTGCTGATGACGGTCTCCATATTGTGAATGGTCATGCGAACACTTATTCCTGATGAGTGGTTGATATCGGAGGTGCGGCGGGCCGTCTGTGAGATCTCTGAAATTATTTCCTCCATAAATCCCGGCAGACTGAGACAGAACCCATCGTGCTCAAAGGCGCGCATCTCCTGCCGGACAATGCGCATCTCCTGCTCCCGGGTAGCGGGATAATGCGTGCGTATCTGGGCGCCGAAACGGTCTTTGAGCGGTGTGATGATTCTTCCCCTGCTGGTGTAATCCTCGGGATTCGCCGTTGCGACAATATACACATCGAGGGGCATAAAAACCTTGTATCCCCGGATTTGTACATCACGTTCCTCAAGAAGGTTAAACAGGCCGACCTGAATCTTTTCATGCAGGTCGGGAATTTCATTGATTGAAAATATGCCCCTGTTTGCCCGGGCAATGAGTCCGTAATGGATGACAAGCTCATCTGAAAGATGCCTTCCTTCGGCCACTTTGATTGGATCAATGTCCCCGATCAGATCGGCAATGGTCACATCAGGTGTTGCAAGCTTTTCGGCGTAGCGCGGGGCCCGGGGTATCCAGGAGATCTCTGTCAGGTCTTTGTGTTCGTCAACGGCATTGCGGCAGCGCAAACAGACGGGCGCAAAGGGATTGTCATGTATTTCGCATCCTGACACGGCAGGTATGGCGTCATCAAGAAGATGTATGAGGCTTCTCATGAGCCGGGTTTTTGCCTGTCCCCGTTCGCCCAGAAAAATCATATCATGTCCTGCCAGAACGGCATTTTCAATGGCGGGAATGACCGTATCCGCGTAGCCTATAATGCCCGGGAAAAGCTCCTGTCCGGAGCGGATTTTTTCAAGCAGGTTTGCCCGAAGCTCATCCTTGACGCTTTTTGGTGCATATCCTGACCTTTCAAGCTCACCCAGTGTGCGTGGTCGCTGCATGGTACGGGCCTCCTTAATCGAAAGAATCGCTGTGAGATAAACCTTTCGGTTGAGCGGGGGAGGAAAGGTTGTTAAAAAAGCTTTCCCCCTATTTTAGAAAGTGAAAAAACAATCTCTGCTTCCCATAAAGTTAGTGTTTCTGTGTTTTTTTATTATACTGAATTTCATTAATTAACCAAATAAAACAATGCTCAGAAATAATATCTTATCCTGAACTCCAGTCTGTAATCACTTGCCTTTTCTCCATACTCGGTATACGTATCTCCTATAAGGAATGTTGTTTTCAATCGCAGCTCTAAATTAGTAACAGCGGAGTATGACAATTCCGGAGACAGGGAGAAACTTTTATCATTTATATTAAATATTCCTGTGACTGCAGGAGTAAAGTATAAAATATTAAAGGGTTCTTTCTGACTGATGCGTAGGTAAATGTAATCCCTCATGGGATTCATCCTGCCGTAGCTCTCTTTTGCTGTTTGTGCGGTTCTCCTTAAAAGTGTAACCTCACCCGAGGATTGATATACCATATCTATGAAAGAAAAATAGTCTTTCATTGCACTCCGAGAAAGCCCTGTACCATTGTGGTAATATTCAAAGATAAACGTTGTATCCAGTGATGTGAGATATCTCAGTCCAAGCAAATAACTCGTTGCATTATACTGCCTGATAACGCCACTGCCCTCTCTATCGATAAATACTTTCCTGTAGTCGTTGATTAAAGCAAACTCACCGTGTATTTCAAAGTTTGTCGTGATGTTCCTTGAAAAGTCTATACCATATCGGTTTGCTTTACTCCCACCCACCAGAAAGACAAAATCAATGTCCGTATCATACAGCAGAATATAGAGTTTACCTGCGAAATTTAAGTGATCAACACCTCCGAAATCCCTGTTTATGTGGTCATAAACAGGGACTAAGACAGGGGTAAAAGATACTGTTTTTAGAGAACCGTCAAAGCTTTTTATATAGTCTGCTGACGCCACGGTAAAACCCTCGAGGGCAAGGTCCGGATCATCAGGATTTTTTATTCTGTCAACAAATGCTATAGGATTCCATGCATAGCCTTTTCCCCATTTTAACGTCTTTTTTCCTGTCTCTAAGACGAGGGATGTTGATTGCTGTAAAGAAAGGTATCCTTCAAAGAGGGTGGTTTCTTCCGACCATCCATTATATGATTCCTGAAAGTCCGTATTTATTTTCGTATAAAGTTTGACGATCCCCTTTTCATAGCTTCCGTCTAATTGAATGGCAGCGTTATACTCTTCAACCGTATCTCCTTCATGGCGGTTATGAAATCTTAGTTTATAAAGGGAGGAATCTTTATCAAGAAAGAAAAGGACAGGGCGAAGCTCTAGGTATCCACCGATGTGATACGGCTTTTTCTCTGTCTCTGATATGTCAAAGGAATAATCTTCCTGTGCGAGGGCGCTTTCAAAAAAAAAATCAGAAAGGATAAGAAAATTATCAGAAATTTCATTTATCGCAATGATTCCACATTAGGCATGAATGTTAAGGTAAAAACCTCATCATTGAATTTTCTTTTTTTGACCTTGGCAAATATTATAACCGATGTATAGCCTTTGTATAGCGGGCTGTCTGTTTCAATAACGGAGGGTCTTATTATTCCGCCCCCAAAGTCCTTTATTTGCTTAAAATAGATTGTTTTTATCAGCATGGAGGCTTCTGTAAGACACTCAATTTTACTGGGTAGGATCTTTTCTTTATCCACCCACATCTTCAGTCTATCATAGGCGACAGTCTTTGTCTTTGCCTTGAGATGCAAAAGGAATTCATTTTCCATCTCCTCTGTTTGCTCGACATTATATTCTGTTGCATAATCAAGGCGCAATATGTCCGAATTATTAAACACCCCACCCACAACCGACTGAAGGCTTGTTATGCGAACGGGTTTACCCACATTGGGAATGTAAAGCCACATATTGTCTCCAAGCCGTAATGTGCTTCTTCCCTTTTCGCTTGCCGGCGATATAAATAACGCTATTACTTTGTCCGCCCCTTTTTTTGCCGTAAAAAGCACAAATTCCTTTTTCCTGCCATCCGGCTCAATATTTATCAATTTTCTATATGACTCAAAGGATTCAGGATTGAGATTCCTGTCAACTTCTGCCAGAAATTGATCACCATCTATTGCATGGACAGCAACCGGGAAAATGATTGCTATAAGAATAGCTACAATATTGATCATGCAGGATCTCCTTATTGCCTCAAGAAAACTTCTAAAAGGACATAACGTGCCGTATGACCCTACTTGGAATTTAAAACCTTTTTTACAGCATCATTAGCATTGCCTTTGAACTCAACATACGTCATATCCTTGCTTTCAATAGCGTTGATCATTTTGCCGCCGAACGTTTCAGCAATTACTACAGTCACGCCTTTTTCAAAAAGGAAATTTGCAGCGGAAGAACCAGCGCCTCTTCCTTCATCTTTATAAGGATTCTTAACAGCTTCTGTGAATTTGCCTGTGTCATCGAATATGAGATAGCAGGGGCTCCGTCCTGCCAGAGAGCTCACCTTAGATGTTGGCTGTTTACTGTTTGATGCAACAGCAATTTTCCCGCCATCCTTTTGACCGGTATACGCAACTGATAACAGCAGAAAAAACATTACAAGACTCAAAAAAGAAATTTTCTTCATGGCAAAGTTCCTCCTATACATATTTTAACGCCTCAATCGGTTCCATCTTTGATGCCTTATAAGCAGGCTGAAGGCTTGCTATTACAGAAATAATAATCACTATTGTTGAGATTATAAGGACATCTTGTAAATGCAGGGTTGGTGTAAGTAAAAGCCCTGTTTGCCTGCCAAAATTAAAGGTAATTTTAGCGCTATTCAGTATAAAGATAATTGTAATACCAAGGATATTTCCGAGTATGACACCAAAAACCCCAAGAGAAAAGCCTTCTATTACAAACATTGAAAGAATTTTCCCAGACTTCGTTCCCATGGCAGCAATAGTGCCGATCTCTCTTATCCTTTCATACACCGCCATAACCATTACATTCAAGATGCTGATAAGAACTATAGCTATAAGCATGATTTTGATAAAAAATGTCATAATATCTATCATTCTTGCTATATTATAAAATGGATGAAGCTTTTCCCACGTATGTACTTCAAATTTTGGCTTTCCTTTTTTGTTCAGTTCCTTTGAGAATACCTCGTTTAATTTACTTGATACTTTATGAAGTTTGTCAAAATCTTTAAGTCTTATAACAATTTCACTTATCTCCATTTCATCCATCCTGAGAATGTCCATAGCATCCTCTATGTGTATATATCCATCCCTTCCGCCAGGACCTATAACACTCTCAACTACCCCACCAACTCTGAATTGCCTTCCGTTAACAGAACCGTCCTTATTAGTTACAATTATAACAACGGTATCCCCAACCTTTACCTTCATACCTTTTGCGAGCAGTTCGGGAACAAGGATTTCCCCTTTTCTGACAACCTTTTCACCCTCTAGTATTCTTGCAGGAAATAGAGGCACCGTTTTGATCTCTTCCGCAGGAGCTATGCCGTTAAGCCTGATGTTGGTCGTCTCAACAAAATTACTAAACATACCTCCAAATTTTATCCTGCTTGAATGGACCTCGATGTCGGGAATCGCACTTAGCGCTTGCGCTATTTTTTTTAGTGCCTCAGGTCCCAGATTCATAGTAAGGGGCAAGCTTTCTATTGAAGCAACATAACCTTTTTTGTGTATTTGAATATGTCCTAAGAAAGAGTCTGTGACCTGACCGATCATCATGTTTTTAAAAGAGCTTGAAACTGAGACAAACACCAGAACAAAGACAACACCTATGGTAATTAACGAGGCAGTGAGTAATGTCCTTCTTTTATATCTCATAAGGTTTCTTATGGAGATCTTAAATAGTTTAAACATGACTTTTTCCAACCTGCCTGTCGGTCAGTTTCCCGTCCTCCAGGGTATATATAATTTCTGCTTCTGAGACGATCTTCTGATCATGTGTTGAGAATACAAAAGTTGTCCCGGAACCATCTTTCATCTTCTTCATAATGTTGAGAACCATATATGCTGTTTTGTGGTCCAGGTTGGCAGTCGGTTCGTCTGCCAAAACAAGCTTAGGTTTTGTAACTAAAGCTCTTGCTATCGCTACCCTCTGTTTCTGCCCACCTGATATCTGGTCAGGATATTTGTCTTTCTGTTCGGTCATCCCTACCGCATCTATAAGAGCAAGACTACGTTTTTTCCTTTCGCCCGAAGGGACGTTTTGAATCATAAGTAACGGGTATTCAACATTTTCATATACGGTGAGCACAGGGAGAAGGTTGAAATCCTGAAATATGAAACCAATGGTTTTACCTCTAAAAGAGGCGGCCATGCGCCTGTCAAGTTGAGAAACATTTTTGTCAGCAACATTCAATATGCCTGAAGTTGGCTTGTCAAGACACCCGACAAGGTTAAGGAGCGTTGTCTTTCCACTACCGGAAGGACCAACGAAACAAACAAAGGCAGCCGGTTCAATCTTAAAATCAAGCCCCTTTAATGCCTCAACCTCTATCTCTCCTTTTGTATATTTTTTGTATATTTTCTCAGCTATTATTAAACTCATTAACGTATCCTTTAAAGATATACAAGTGGTATTTTTTTGTAAATTTGATGCATATTTTTAATATTAGATAACATATATGATGTTATATGCAATTTTTTTTTACTTATTGACAAATATAAAGGTTCAATGGTATTGAATGTTTCAATGTTTGAATAGTTTATTATATTAACTATTAACCCAATAAAACCTTTTTTCAGGAGCAACCATGGGCTCAGAAAGCGTAATCACCATCAACAGTCAGCAGTATAGCTTTACTCCTGGAGAAACCATTCTTCAGGTGGCGCTGCGAAACGGTGTTTATATTCCGACTCTGTGCTATTTGCATGATACCAGTCCTACCGGTGCCTGCCGCATTTGCGTGGTTGAGGTAAAGGGTGCCAGAAACCTCGTGGCAGCATGTGCTGCTCCCGCTGCACACAACATGGAGGTGCAGACCGAGACTGAACGGGTGCTGAAATCCCGACGGCTTAATCTTGAGCTGCTTTTGGCTTCAGGCCATCATTACTGCGTCACCTGTGAAGCAGACGGTGACTGCCGCCTGCAGGACCTTGCGTACCGGTATCATATTGACAGCGTTCGCTTTCGCGAACCCCCCGCCCGGCATCTGCGGGAGGACAACAGCCTGATAAGCCGGGATTTTTCCCGCTGCATTATGTGCGGCCGCTGTGTTCAGGCGTGTAACTGCGTGCAGGTTAACCAGGCCATATCCTACGGGTACCGCGGCGTGGGTTCAAAGATTGTTACCACGGGAGACCGCCCCTATGCTGATTCAGACTGTGTGTTCTGCGGTGAATGCGTGCAGGCGTGTCCTGTGGGTGCATTGATACCACAACCCAGCCGTTTCAAGGGAAAACCATGGGAGATGAGAAAGGTCAAAACAACCTGCGCCTATTGCGGGGTTGGTTGCCAGATATATCTTCATGTCAAAGATAAAGAACTCGTTAAGGTGAGCGGCGTGGAAGGGGCGGCCCCCAACTTCGGGAGCCTGTGTGTGAAGGGACGGTTCGGATATGACTTTGTGCATGATCCCGGCCGCCTGAAATCTCCGTTAATCAATGAAAATGGAAGCTTCAGGGAAGCATCGTGGGACGAGGCCCTCAGCCTTGTTGCCGGCCGTTTTAAAGAGATCAAAAAATCCTTCGGCCCGGACAGCATCGGGGTTCTGACCAGCGCCCGCATCACCAATGAAGAAAACTACCTGGCCCAGAAATTTGCCCGGGCCGCTATCGGTACAAACAATGTAGACCACTGCGCGCGCCTCTGACACTCCTCAACCGTGGCCGGTCTGGCCGCAGCGTTCGGCAGTGGTGCCATGACAAATCCTATTGCCGACATTGAACAGGCACAAACAATTCTTATAACCGGGTCAAACACGACGGAAAACCATCCTGTACTGTCATCCTGTGTCAAGCGGGCAGTGGTAAACAAAGGTGTAAAGCTGATTGTGGTTGATCCCCGAAGAATCCCCATTACCCGTTTCGCCACCCACTGGCTCAGACAGACCCTGGGCACGGATGTGGCCTGGATTAACGGGATGATGCACGTTATCATCAAGGAAAACCTTTTTGACAAGGACTATGTTGCCAAGCGAACTGAGCGGTTTGAGGACCTGAAAAAAGCCCTAGAAAAATTCACGCCTGACTATGTCAGGCAGATCACCGGTATTCCCGCTGATGATCTTGCTGCTGCTGCCCGGATATACGCCCGGGGCAAACCCGCTTCCATACTGTATGCAATGGGGATAACACAGCATATTTCCGGTACAGACAATGTCAAGTCCCTGGCTAACCTTGCCATGCTGTGCGGTAACCTTGGCGTGACGGGAGGGGGGGTTAACCCCCTTCGCGGGCAGAACAACGTCCAGGGCGCATGTGACATGGGCGGTTTGCCGAATGTCTACACCGGGTACCAGAAAGTGGACAACCCTGATGTGCAGGCGCGCATGGAAGCGGCATGGGGTGTTTCCCCGCTGTCTTCCAAGCCGGGGCTTACCGCAACACAGATGATGGAGAAGGCCCATGAAAAAACGTTAAAGGCCATGTATATCATAGGTGAGAATCCCATGGTCTCTGATCCTGATCTGAACCATGCAGGCAAATGTCTTAAAAACATTGACTTTCTGGTGGTGCAGGATATCTTTCTCACGGAAACAGCCCGGCTGGCCGATGTCGTACTGCCTTCAGCATCGTTTGCAGAAAAAGAGGGAACATTTACCAATACCGAACGAAAGGTTCAGCTGGTGCGAAAAGCGGTGCGCTCACCGGGACAGGCGCGGGAGGACTGGAAGATATTTTCCGATCTTGCAGGGCGTATGGGTCGGGAAATGTCATATGGCAGCGCGGGCACCATCATGGAAGAGATCGCGCGGGTAACGCCCTCCTACGGCGGAATAAGCTATGAGCGCCTGGAAAATGAAAACCTGCACTGGCCCTGCCTTTCGCCTGAACATCCCGGAACCCCTGTCCTGCACGTGGAGAAATTTTCCCGGGGGCTGGGACTTTTTCACCCCCTTGACTATATTGCCCCGGCAGAGGTGCCGGACACCGACTATCCTTTGTATCTCACCACAGGGCGGATTCTCTACCAATACCATACCGGAACCATGACCATGAAAACCCGGGGTATAAACGAAATTGCACCGGAGTGCTTTATCGAGATTTCACCCCCTGATGCCCAAAGCAGCGGCATTGCCGACGGAGACCGTTTAACGGTTGAATCCAGGCGCGGACGGATTACTGCGCGTGCGGTTATAACCGAAAAAGCGGTTAAGGGGACCGTTTTTCTCCCGTTCCACTATGCACAGGAGGCTGCCAACAGGCTTACCAATGCAGCCCTTGATCCAACGGCAAAAATACCCGAATACAAGGTGTGCGCCGTACGGATCGAAAGACAACCGCAATCATCAGGAGCAAACCGATGAACTACGTAAAAAATCTTGCATCCGTCAACCCGGACCTTACCGCTGACGTGATGCGCCGGGTTGATGAGATAATTGAGCGCAACAGGGAAAAATCCGGTTGCCTGATTCCTGTGCTTGAGGGGTGCCAGGAGGCGGTCGGCTATCTTCCTGTTGAGCTCCAGGAATATATCAGCAGGAAGCTCAACATACCCGGCAGCACGGTATATGGGGTTACTACCTTTTATTCGCTTTTTACCCTGGTGCCCAGGGGCCGGCACACCGTTAAATGCTGTATGGGAACGGCATGCTATGTGCGGGGAATCGGTGAAGCAATGTCGCGTATACAGTCAACCTACAACCTTGATGTGGGCGGCACCACCCAGGACCGGCGCTTTTCTCTTCAGGCCGTCCGGTGCCTCGGTGCGTGCGGCCTGGCCCCTGTTCTTGTTGTTGATGATGAGACCCACGGGGGAATAACGCCGGATGTTGTTCTTGATATTTTAGACAGGTATACATAGAATAGCACATCATGAAACTGTCAAAAATAATTGAGGCACTGCGTGCACAAATTATCACCGGTCAGGACAAGCTTGACATGGATATAGAAGCAGCTTTTGGATCTGATTTGATGAGCGATATGCTTAACAGAGCAACCGACGGCGTGCTTTTGTTAACAGGACTTACCAACATACAGGTTCTGCGTTCATCGGTGATTTCAGGAGTATCGGCAATTGTTTTTGTCAGAGGCAAACAGCCCAATGAAGATATAATTTCACAGGCAGCCACCCACGGCATCCCCCTCCTGGTTACGACGGATACGATGTTTACTTCCTGTGGAAAGTTGTATGAGAAAGGGCTGAGAGGTATTGAAGACAAGGCTTCTGTGCAGTAATTTCCAGCCTTTCACAACATATTGTGCAACCATGCCCCATCTGAATAAAAAGTTTACCATTATTGCGGATGACTTTATACGGGCCGGGGAGGTTTCCATACAAATACAGAGCATTTTAAAAAGTATTGGTTTTAAACCTGACGTTATCCGGCGTGCTTCAGTCTGTGCGTATGAATCCGAGATGAATGTTGTCATGCATGGAGATGACGGAACATTTTCACTGGATATCGACGAAGACCTGATACGCATGGAGGTGCGCGATCAGGGTGACGGTATCGCGGATATCAAACTGGCACTTCAGGAAGGGTATTCAACAGCACGACCTGAACACATAGCACAGGGGTTCGGGGCGGGAATGGGCCTTCCCAATATAAAAAAAAATTCGGACCGCCTTGAAATAGAATCCAAAAAGGGCCAGGGGACCTGTTTGAAAATATATATCAATGTACATGACAGCAATGGCTAAGTCGGCAAAAAATCCGGGTAATGTAAATTATGTCTGGATTGACGAGACCCGTTGTAACGGGTGTGTTCTGTGCATGAAGGCCTGCTCGACAAAGGCCATCAGGGTAAAAGAGAACAGACTGGCCGTTATTGAGGAAAGCATGTGTATTGACTGTGGTGAATGCATACGCACATGCCCCCGGGGCGCCATAAAGACTGCAGCAGCGGAAGACGGAAACGTTGATCTGTCAAAAGCCGTTTTAATCGTTTCCCCTGTTCTTTATACCCAGTTCGGGGCAAACGCAGACCCCGGCAAAGTCATCTCAGCGCTTAAAAAGAAGGGCTTTTTACATGTGTATGACGAATGCCATGCTCAGGAGCTGTTCAATATAGCTGTAGAAAAATATATCAGGGAAAACAGAGACAGGCCCGGCGTTTCACTGCCCCTCATATCTCCTGTGTGTCCCGTGGCTGTTCGGCTGATCGCTAATCGGTTCCCGACGCTCTTGAAAAACATAATACCCCTGCTTCCCCCCCGGGAACTTTCAGCGCGGGAGGCCAGAAAACAGCTGATAAAGCTGCACGGGCTGGAGAAGAAGGAAATAAAGGTGTTCAGCATTACACCATGCTCGGCAAAGATGCTGTCGATAAAAAGCCCCATTCTTGTTGAACAGTCCTATCTGGACAGGGCAATGGGCATTAATTCTGTCTGTAATTATGTGGTAAAGCATTTACAGTCCGGCTGCAGAACAGATCCTACCCACAAAACAAGCGGTGTGGGGATCGGCTGGTGCATGTCGGGGGGAGAAATAGCGGCTATGGAAGAGGGAAATTTTCTCGCAGTTTCGGGTATAAAAGAAACCATACGCTATCTGGAAAAGATAGAAATGGGCATGCTTAATGGTATTGATTATGTTGAGTTCAGAACCTGTGCAGAGGGCTGTATAGGCGGGCCGCTGACCGTATGTGACAAATATCAGGCAAAGCACACTGTTCAGCGGATTGTGCGGACTGTCGGTCCTGAGCGGACGGTAAAAAAAGAAATGGCATTACAGCTATATGAAAAGGGGTGGTTCTTCACAAAAAAAAAGAACGAACCATGTCTGGATGAGCCCTCTCAACGGTCTTTTTCCCGTGCTATTGAGCGACAGGAAAAGGTGGAGAACATTCATCAGCAGCTGCCCGGCAAAGAATGCGGTATTTGCGGCTCGCCGGACTGCAGAACGTTTGCAGAGGATGTGGTTGACGGGAGAGCATCTCTTGAACAGTGCATTTTTTACCGGCGTGTGCCGCGAAAGCCCCGTCCCGCCTCGGGCGGGACAAGCGGGGGTTCCCGCGATACGGGATCTAACGAAAAGCGGCAGGTATCTAAAAAATAAAATGTAAACTCCTGGAGGCCCCGCCACCGTGCCCCGCACTAAAATCAGCGGGTCTTATATCGGCGGGGAGCATCACAACGCTAAAAAAATTGCGGGGTTCATACATGATTATAGCCGACATTCAAAAACTGCTGTGCCTGGACGTTGTTGCCGGCAACGACCACCTTGATAATGAGGTTGCAAAAGGTTACTGCGGAGATCTTTTAAGCGATGTAATGGCAAACGCTGATAAGGGGTCGCTTTGGGTAACCATACAGGGCCACCAGAATGTTGTGGCGGTAGCCGTTCTCAGGGACCTGGCAGGCATAATAATGGCAAACGGACGAACACCGGATGAGGAAACCATCAGCAAGGCAAACGAGGAAGGCATTCCCATTTTGCTCTCCTCTCTGCCGGCCTTTACCATTGCAGGCCGTCTTTATGAATCCGGACTGACGACATCGTAGCGTCACTGTTGGATATCGTAAGGCAACCATGAAGAAAAAACGTGAGACAATTTAGGGCTGATTTGCATATTCACACCTGTCTGTCGCCCTGCGGGGACCTGGATATGAGCCCCAGGGCCATTGCCGAGCAGAGCCGGAACAAAGGACTGGATATCATTGCAGTATGTGATCACAACTCGGCTGAAAACGCGGCTTCCGTAATAAGGGCATGCTCAACCAGGGGGGTACATGTCTTGCCGGGATTGGAGATTAACTCCAGGGAGGAAGTTCATACCTTGGCCATATTTGACAGCCAAAAGCAGGCACATGCCATGCAGGAGGTTGTCTACCGACACCTTAATGGAACAAACAGACCTGAACTTTTCGGGGAACAGGTGGTCGCCAATGAATTCGACGAGGTTGAAGGGTTTAATGACCGGAGGCTGATCGGCGCTACGCAGCTTGGGCTTAATGATGTAATCAACGAGGTTCACCTGCTTGGCGGATTGAGCATAGCCTCCCATGTTGACCGGCCCAGCTTCAGCATAGTCAGTCAGCTTGGTTTCATTTCGCCCGATATGGAGCTGGATGCCCTTGAAATAGCAGGCCGCGGTAATGCACCGCTGATAGAGAATATGATGCCTCACGAGAAAAGGTTTCCCCTTGTAACCTTTTCAGACGCACACGTTCTTTGTGACATAGGCCGGGCAACGACCATGTTTTATCTTGACAGACCATGTGTTTGCGAGCTTTTACTTGCCCTGCGGGGGCTGTCCGGAAGAAAAATCGGGAAATAACGTGAGAGAGCTGTCCTTACATATTTTAGATGTGATTGAAAACAGCCTAGCTGCCGGCGCCACATTGATACACATCAGTATTGTGGATGATGCTGATCAAAATATGCTCGGCATTACAATAAAGGACAACGGGAAGGGAATTGAAAAGAGCAGCATTAAAAAGGTTCTTGATCCTTTTTTCACAACCAGGACAACACGTCGCATAGGACTGGGGCTGTCCCTGTTTCGGGACGCCGCAGAAAGATGCGGGGGGCGGTTTTCCATAACATCAAAGAAAAATGAAGGAACAGAAATTGTCGCCACGTTTGAGCGGGATCACATAGACCGGGCACCGCTGGGAGATAGTGCCGGGACACTGTTAAGCCTTGTCGTCGGCAATCCTTTTGTTGATTTTACGTATACCCATGAGATCGCGGGGAGCTCTTTTTTTCTTGATACACGGCAGATAAAAAAAGAGCTTGAGGGTGTTCCTGTCAGTCATCCCGACGTCGTAAAATGGCTTGGCGATACCATCAGGCAGGGACTTGTAACATTAACGGACACAAACGGATGATAACCATAGAAATTATTACCATGGTGTTCTCAATGCTCATACAGGAGAAACAGTATGGCAAAACTAACAATTGAGGATCTCAAAAAAATCAGGGAAAATGCCCGAAAAGCAACCTCGTTGCGCAGCGGCGAGGTAACGGTAAAGATTACGGTTCATATGGGAACCTGCGGCATAGCCGCAGGAGCACGGGAGTGCATGAATGCCCTGCTGGAAGAACTGGCACAGACCGACAGGCAGGATATCCGGATAATGAATGCCGGGTGCATGGGCATGTGCAGCAGCGAACCAAACGTTACCGTTGAGCTTGAGGGACAGCCGCCGGTCATTTACCAGCACATGGACGGCAACAAAACACGACAGGTTTTCAAACGCCATGTGCTCAAGGGCGAGGTGCAAACGGATTTTGCCTTGGCAAGAATAAAGGAGACATAAGACGAGGAGGTTTTAGAATGAATAAAATCAGAACCGACTTGCTTCTTTGCGGTGGAACAAATTGCCGTTCATCCGGAACCGATGAGATTAAGAAAGCCCTTGAAACGGAACTGCGCAAACACCGGCTTGATCAAGAAATACGGGTGATAGAAACCGGATGCAACGGCTTTTGTGCTATCGGGCCTGTAATGCTTGTGCAGCCGGACGGCATTTTTTATCAAAAGCTGACCAAGGAAGACATCCCGCTGCTGGTAGAAGAACATTTTTTAAAAGGCCGTCCTCTAAAAAAGCTTTTTTATAAAGAACCCGCCTCTGCTGAAACAATCCCCGAGCTCAATGACATTCCGTTCTATGCCCGGCAGCGACTCATTGTGTTGAGAAACAGGGGTGTTATTGATCCGGAAAACATTGAGGAGTATATCGGCCGGGACGGATATTTGGGGGCTGGAAAGGCGCTCCTGGAGATGACCCCTGAAGAAATAGTGGATGAAATAAAAAAATCGGGATTGCGGGGCCGGGGGGGTGCCGGTTTCCCCACCGGTTTTAAATGGGAGTTTGCCGGAAAGGCCGAAGGGGATATCAAGTATGTTCTCTGCAATGCCGATGAGGGTGATCCCGGTGCTTTTATGGACAGAAGCGTCCTGGAGGCCGACCCCCACGCGGTGCTTGAGGGCATGATCATCGCCGCCAGGGCCATCGGTGCCGGCAAGGGCTATATTTACTGCAGGGCAGAGTACCCGCTTGCCGTGAAAAGGCTGACAATCGCCATCGATCATGCCAGAGAACGGGGGCTCCTGGGAAATGACATACTCGGGAGCGGATTCGACTTTGACCTTGAAATATACCAGGGGGCAGGTGCCTTTGTTTGCGGTGAGGAAACCGCGCTTATCCAATCAATCGAAGGAAAACGGGGAATGCCCCGGCCCCGGCCGCCCTTTCCGGCACAGCAGGGGTTGTGGAACAAGCCCACTGTTTTAAACAATGTTGAAACATACGCAAACGTCGCCCAGATTATTACCAACGGCAGTGAGTGGTTTTCAGCAATCGGAACAGAGAAAAGCAAAGGCACGAAGGTTTTTGCACTGACCGGAGATGTAAACAATATAGGGCTTGTGGAAGTACCTATGGGGACAACGCTGAGAACGATTATTTACGAAATCGGGGCAGGCATTTCCGGGAAACAAAAATTCAAAGCCGTCCAGCTTGGCGGGCCCTCAGGAGGCTGTGTGCCTGAAGCCTTTCTGGATACGCCGGTTGACTACGAGTCCATTGCAAAGGTCGGTGCTATTATGGGGTCCGGGGGCATGATCGTCATGGACAACCGTACCTGCATGGTTGACATGGCTCGTTTTTTTATGGATTTCATACAGGAAGAATCCTGCGGTAAATGCACCCCCTGCCGTGAAGGGACCATTCGAATGCTTGAGATACTTGAAAAAATAACACGGGGAAACGGGGAGCCGGGTGACATAGAGCTCCTTGAAGAGCTGAGCGGCATGATCAAAGACAGCGCCCTGTGCGGTCTGGGACAGACAGGCCCGAATCCCGTTCTTTCCACGCTGAAATACTTCAGGGATGAATATGAGGCCCACATTGTGGAGAAACGGTGTCCGGCCAAACAATGTCCGTGTTTGCTGGAATTTGAGGTGGATATCCAGGCATGTAAAAAATGCGGAAAGTGCTTTAAGGCCTGCCCTGTACAGGCCATTTCCTGGCAGAAAAAAGAGCCGGCCCATATCGACAAGACAAAATGCATCAAATGTATGAGCTGTTTCAGCGCATGTCCCTTTGATGCGATTTTTTGATATATCGGTTAGAAGCCGGGTTTGTCGGCGGCTGTTTTTTACCCATAGTCCCCGGCAGGCAATTACGAGGATGCCTGTTGCCTGGTTTTTTGCCGGCCGATCTCCCATATCATGCACTGCGGCCTGAATTTACAGTACGTTTCCGGATCAGTGCATCGGCAGTCAGGTTCCTGCAAATCACAGCATATTTCACAATATCCTATGGTATACTTCAGGCAGACGGCAATTGCCCGTTTGTCAGGATGATTTTTACAGAACATAATGCAGCATGGCTGGAATTTTATGGTTAACAAAATGCACGTTACATGGTAAAAGACTCTATTATATTGCGCTACAGTGTACCATTCCTGTTTGCAGCTTAAAATGAAAAAATTAGAAAAATTAAGAATTTTTCAGTTTAAAACAGGGATGGAATTTTGAAAAAATAAGAAACCTGTCGGCGCAATCATCGGTGAATACCGCTGTTTGTGTGTAACGGATGTTCCGGGCATGTGTAATTGTTTAAAAAACCACCTGTTTTTTTGTGTTTGGTTTTTTTTATTACACACCGAAAAGTGGTATGGAGTTTGTAGACTATACATTTATAACCTGAAAGGGGGATGTGTATATCGCACACTACAGGAAACGTTTTATCCGAACCACATTTATATTTAAACAACTTTTAGAGAAGAGGAGTAGACAGATGTACCGAAAAAGAGCCATAAAGTTATTATTTGTTGCCGGCATGCTGTTGCCGTTTCTGTTTGTTACAAACGTTCCCGGTGTGCTTGCTGCCGACGTTTCGGGAGACAGCCCGGTGGTGATCAGCCAGGAGCCTGATGAGGCCTCTGCAGAGGCTGTATTGTGCGTGCTCAACGAAGCGGTGGGGTTGCTCACAGAGATTACCATCTGCAATGAAGATCCGGTATGTATTACCAAAAGCGTTCTGTATACGGCACTTGACATGCTTGCATGTCTGAACCCGGAAGACCAGGCAACCACGGAGTTTGTCTGCGTTTCAAAGGGCATTCTGAACATGGTCGAAGATCTGGACTTCTGCGGGGATGACGCGGGCTGTATCATCATGACCGTTATCACGGACAGTCTTGACATCCTGGCATGTTACGGCGGCTGATATCTTTCTATAGTATCTGAGGACTAAAACCACACCACGCCTGTGCAGGCTGGTGTGGTTTTTTTTGTCTCCTGATGTTGTTTCGGGTAGAGAACTAAACATGTTCTTGTGGCTTGAAGAATCCCTGTAGAAAAGTCCCTGTATGCCGGCTCAAGGCCGGCATGACATATTCTTTTGTCATCCCGTATTTAATACGGGATCCAGTTGTGTCGTGCTTTGTTGGATCCCGGATCTCGCTATACGTGGTCGGGATGACAGCAAGAAGGGTTCGGCAATTCCATGGAAAACGGTAAAAATGCTTTAGAGCATACACCGTGTGAGATTCAGGCTGTAGGGGCATTCGGCGCAGAACGGCTCGTTCATCAGGCAGTCGCCGGTGTCTTCGGTGATGAAGTAGCAGTTGTTGGCAGCAAAGCTGCAGTCCCCGCACCAGGCAATGTGCGCATTCATATCTCTAAGATTTTCTCTGAATGAGCGGTAGGCTGAACTTTGCCAGATAGCTGCCAATGCGTCCGTGCCCACGTTGCCGAAGGAGTGGGCCGAGAAGGAGCGGGAATGGAGCCCGAGAAAGGACTTGTGGGGATACAGAAATTTAAAACATGGAGCCACCTCGCCGTCTGACCGGATACAGGCGGCACTGTTTTCCACATAGGGACATCTTCGCTCTTTCAGGCCGGCAAATACCGGGGGAAGCTCCATATCAATACCGGCCCGGCGGCCCGTTTCGCCGGCAGTGTTCAGAACGTGCTCAACCTCGCGGAGCAGGCCCAGTTCCCGGCGAAGCTGCCGGTACATGGTGAAATTTAATTTTATATCTTCCTTTTTTGCCTGTTCGAGAACCCGTAGATATTCATTTGCTCCGGCATCACGATCTGAGGCTTCCAGGTGAGCGGTGGTGAGGGTTTTGTGCTTGTGCTTCTGCATAAAGTCCCATCCTTTGTCGCCGAGGCCCTGTAATATCGACAGCGCTTCAGTTGACATAAGGGTGTAAACCATTTCAACGGCCATGCTGCTGAAGTAGGGATAGACATGGCTTGCCGTGATATGATCGATGCCGAGTCGGCTCAGCCTTTCGACCAGATCGGGCAGAACGCGAAAGGTGGAGCGCATGATGGTGGTCTGGACCCCGATCTTGAGTGTTTCAGGGTCCCTGAGATCAAGCAGATACCGGAGGTGTTCTCCGGTCGGTCCTGACGACAAGCTGTGCCCCGGTACTGAATCAGACAATGAGGAAAGGCTGTCGCATGAAAAAATTATTTCATCGACAAGATGTTCGCCGACCAGACATTTGGTCAAGGAAGGAGAAAGAAGAGATCCGTTAGTGGTAACGTGAATCGTTGCGTTGCCGGGCAGCCATTTGCGGGCAGTGCGAAGAAGCTCGACAAACCCGGGATGTAAAAGGGGCTCGCCCCAGCCGTACAAAACAAGTCTTTTCAGGGATGAAGAATTCTCCCGGGCAAGGGCTGAAAAAAGGCCCACGGGGATATGATGAATGGAAGCATCAGACCATGTCGAGCGCAGGCACATGGCACAGGTATAATTACAGGCATTGGTGGGTTCGATGTGAAGAACGGATGGAGAGCTGTTCATAAAATAAACTTTTCACGTATTTTTAAAATACACTATCTCAGAGAATTCAGGAGCCGGAACCGAGAATTCAGAAAAAAAAGCATTCTGCAAAGAAAAACCACAGGCCTCTGAAGCAGGAAAAGCTCAATTCTTATACTCTCTGGGGATGGTTGTCAAGAAAGTATTTTGACGGAACAGAGGAGGACCTTATCACACACCCTGGGGGCCGGAAAGATAAGCTGTTTAAAAAAAAGAGTCCGGTCCCCTGCGGCAGACAACCGGAAGGAGACCTTGCTTATGAGGCGATTTCTACCCGTACCGCGCACACTTTATATTCGGGTATTTTTGCCACCGGATCAAGCGCGCTGTTTGTCAGACGGTTTGCAGCAGCTTCATGAAAATGAAACGGTATAAACACGACGCCCTTTCCGGGCCGGTCGGACAGCGAAGCCTTTACTTTAATGCTCCCGCGGCGCGAAGAGATGTTAATAAACCCGCCGTCCTGGAGACCCATTTTTTCTGCATCATCATGATTGACTTCAGCCTTCACCTCAGGATACAGCCTGTTCAGCCCCGTGCCCTGACGCGTCATGGTGCCCGTGTGGAAATGCTCGAGCACCCTGCCGGTTGTTAGAATATACGGGTAATCATCATCAGGATTTTCAGCCGGCGGTTCATAGTCTATGGGAAAGAACATTCCCTTGCCCCGGGTAAATCTGCCCACATGCAATACAGGCGTGCCCTGATGGTCATCGGTGGGGCATGGCCAGGCAACAACTTCGTTTTCAATACGATCATAGCTGATACCTGCATAGCTGGGCGTAACGCTTCGGATCTCTTCCATAACCGACCGGGCATTGGGATAGTGCATGGGATAGCCCATGTTTTCAGCAATTCCGGCAATAATCAGACGGTCTTCTCTGGCCTGCCCCTGAGGTGAAACTGCCTTGCGTATCCGGTTGACTTTGCGCTCTGAGTTGGTAAAGGTACCATCCTTTTCTGCAAAAGAAACTCCCGGCAGGACCACATCTGCCATCCGGGCCGTTTCGGTGAGAAAAATGTCCTGTACTACAAAAAAATCCAGAGCCTGAATACACTTTTCAATATGATTCAAATCAGGATCACTGACCATGGGGTTTTCCCCCATAACATACATTGCCTTTACGTTTCCTGCTTCAGCCCCGGGAAACATCTCTGTCACCGTTAATCCAGGGGTGGATGACAGCTCGTCAATGTGCCATGCCTCAGCAAATTTATTTCTGGCCGCTTCATTTGCCACCTGCTGATAGCCGGTAAAAACATTCGGCAGTGCCCCAAGGTCGCAGGCCCCCTGGACATTGTTCTGGCCCCTCAGGGGATTAACGCCGCCGCCTTCTACGCCTAAATTACCACAGAGCATTGCCAGGTTCGCCAGCGACTTAACGTTGTTGGTCCCGTGCGTGTGCTGGGTTATGCCCATGGCATACAGTATCGATGCCGGGTTTGCCTGTCCGTACACCCGTGCGGCCTCATAAAGATCATCAATGGCGATTCCGGTAATCTCTGAAACATACGAGGGGGTATATTTTTCAATACATTTGCTGAGATCCTCGAAGCCCTTTGTGCGTTCGTCAACGTATGGCTTGTCATGAAGATTTTCTTTCAGAATGATATGGATCAAGCCGTTTATCCAGGCAACGTCCGTGCCCGGACGGGGTTGCAGCCACAGGTGCGCGAAATCCACCAGATCAATGCGGCGGGGATCAACAACAATAACCCTGGTCCCGTTATGCAACACGGCCTCTTTTACATAGTTGGCAAAAATAGGATGGTTCTCCGTTGTGTTCGTTCCTGTTACCAGTATGGCTTCAGCTTTCAGGACATCGGAGATGGGGTTGGTCATGGCTCCACTACCGAACGCGGCGGCAAGACCTGCCACCGTAGAGGAGTGTCAGAGACGCGCGCAGTGATCGACATTATTGGTGCCGATGACTGCCCGCATAAATTTTTGGAAAAGATAATTTTCCTCGTTTGTGCAGCGGGCGGAAGACAGGCCTCCAATGGCGTCAGGTCCGTGCTCTTTCTTTATTTTTGAAAACGTTTCAGCCACCAGGCCTAACGCCTCATCCCACCCGGCTTCCCGAAGCCGGCCGTTTTTTTTAATGAGGGGTTTGGTCAGGCGCTCTTTGCTGTTGATAAATTCATATCCAAACCGCCCTTTAACGCACAAACTGCCCCGGTTGACACCGCAATCCTCTTTGGTGGTCACCCCGACAACCCTGTCATTCATCACGTTCAACTCAAGCTGGCAGCCGCACCCGCAATAGGTGCAGGTGGTCATTACCCGCTTTGCCAGCCAGGGGCGCGTTTTATAACGGCTCAGGTTTTCAGTAAGGGCTCCGGTGGGACAAACTTTCAGGCATTCGCCGCAGGACTCACATTTTTCCATGTCGGCGGGAACTATTTGTGCGTTGTAGCCTTCTCCCTGTACGTCAATGGCGCCGAGCCCTTTGATTTCCCGGCAGGCGGTAACACATCGCAGACACAAGATGCAGCGCTCCGGCCAGTGTCGAATCAGCGACGTTGGATAAAACGATGTTCGGTCCTGCTGCGGGGCCTGGTATTCAACGGTATCAATACCATATTCATATACAAGGTCCTGAAGGACACATTCACCCGCCTTGTCACATATGGGGCAGTCTAGGGGATGGTTTACCAGCAGCAGCTTGAGAGAATCCTGCCTGATACGATACAGTCTTTCCGACTCGGTTGTCACAGATATTCCTTCAGAAACAGGAGTGGTACATGCAGCCATCGGCTGGGACACGCCTTCAATGTCCACAACACACATCCGGCATGAACCGATAGGGTTCATGCGCTCGTGAAAACAGAGCGTTGGAATATCAATGCCGGCGCTTTTCGCGGCCTCCAGAATTGTAGTGCCGCCGGGTACCGATACTTCAGTATTATTGATTTTTAATGTGACCATGCTCATTGTTTTCATCTTTCTATGCAAACCATTATCCCTGCCCTTGCCTTTTTCGGAAACATTACAAAATATTATCTGACAGGCTGTTTGAAAAAGCCTCCCTGCAGTGTTGTGATAATCAACTGTTATTATTGCGGTTTATTACAAGGCGTAAGGCAGGTGCCGGTCGGGTCTGCACAAAAGGTCATGGTGATGCAGTAGCTGCTTGAAGACCCCTGTTCAATGTCATTAAAGATGTATTTAAGATGCCGGCGCTTACGCCCCCTAAAAACCCCTTGTTTTATTAAGGGCTGTAGCCTTTTACGTTCTTAAAAAAAATCTTCAACAGGTAATTCCAGGCAAAGCCCCTTTTCTAAACGGTCGATATGTGCACAATCCTTTATGCCTTTTGTTTCCCTCCGGTAAAAATTGTGCCGGGCACTGTATCGAGACCTGTTTAAGGCCTGTTGCAATCTTCTCGTTGTCTGCGTCGGTTTTTTCCCACCGGATGGGTATTGCTATCATCAGTTCCTTCAATCCGCCAAATGCCATTTTCCGGGCCGGTTGCCGGAACAACGATATCTCCATCAAGTACGAACTCAGAGCCCCGGATGGGCCCTGGACACTGCCGACCGTTTGCATCGGGTTCGCCAAATGCCGTGAAGAAACACACAGCAACTACTACCTTCCCGTTTTCTGCAACTGCACGGATGGCGTGGTGAGATAAAAAATTATGTCTGGAAGTCCCTTAGTTATGCAGTGAGTATAAAAAAAACTCACATATGTGTCAACAAATAATCATGGACATTTCGGTAAGCAGGACTATTTGTTTTCTTATACAATTATTCTTGCATGCAGGACCGACAGTTATTACAATGAACAGTAATGTATAATGTATACCAGCTACAAAGGGACGGTCAATGAACAAAAGAATGTTGTCAATCCTCGGTACCATCATAATTCTTTTACACTTTTTTTCAGCCCCGTCAGCGGCAATCACCATTCCCCGGGTATATACGAACATAAAAGCAGACGGAGGCACCTTGTACATCATGGACGGGGAGCAGCGCTACCCGCTTATTGATGAAACTCCCCGTTACAGCCTCAGGCAGATGATGGGCAGCCCCAGGGGAACCGATAACGGAACGGTGTTTGATTTTGGTGATCTCAACGGGTGGCTGTATTATGGTTTTATTAAGCATGGTGACAGCGCATTTCCCCATCCCGTGTTTTATGAGAAGCCCCAGCAGATCAGGGACGGCTGGGCAGAGATCAGAATCATTGATCTCACCGGCAACCACGACCTGATTGAATGGAAAAAAACAGGTCGGGGAACGATCGGCTACCGCGTGATAGACAACAACGGGACAATGCTGTATGACGGTAAGGTATTCTTTGCGGGTTCCGGGCCTTTTAAGGTCGACGCGGCAATCTGTCAGGGGCCCTTTGTCAACAGGCTTACCCATAACAGCGCCGTCATATCCTTTGACACGAACATGGCCTGCACGGCACGGGTCACCGTGGGCGATCAGACGAAACAGGTTTTTCCCAGGGCCGACCATTTCGAGGTGCCCTTTGAAGGGCTTTTGCCGGGAACACGGTATTTCTATGAGGTTGCCCTGAGCACCGACAGGAACTTTGCATATACGGAAAAATACTGGTTTGAAACGGCACCGGCGCCGGGCACCCGCACGGCCTTTACCTTTTCCTATGCCTCAGATTCACGCAGCGGCCCGGGTGGCGGTGAGCGGGATTTCCGGGGTGTCAATGCCTATATCATGAAAAAGATAGGAGCCCTGTGCCGGATGAAACGGGCAGTATTTCTGCAGTTTACCGGCGATTTGATAACCGGTGCCGGAAACAGCATTGCAGAAACCGACCTGGAGTATGCAAACTGGAAAAAGGCCGTGGCCCCCTTTGCCCACTATTTCCCGGTTTACGCTGCAATGGGTAACCATGATATTGTACTGCGAATCTTTAACGACGGATCTGAGCATGGGCATCGTATCGACCGCTTTCCCTTCGCCACCGAGTCTTCAGAAGCGGTATTCGGCAGGCATTTCGTCAATCCCCTGAACGGCCCCCTGAAAGAAAACGGGTCTGGTGGGGGTTCCGAAAGCCAGGCAGGGGATATGCCGACCTACAAAGAGAATGTATATTCATATACGTATGACAACATTGCCATGGTTGTGCTGAATTCAAACTATCTCTATTCACCCGCCCTGAGAAAGAAGCAGAACCATGTCGGCGGAAACATCCACGGTTATATCATGGACCGGCAGCTGGAGTGGCTCGACGCAGAGCTGCAGCTGTTTGGCGCGGATAAAAATATCGACCACGTGTTTGTCTCCGTGCACACCCCCGTCCTGCCCAACGGCGGGCATGTAAGAGATGCCATGTACTATCACGGAAACGACAGAAAACGGCCTGTTATAGCGGGAACTCCTTATGCCGAGGGCATCATCTCCCGCCGCGACCGCTTGTTAAAGCTGTTGATGAAGAGCAAAAAAGTCCGGGCCGTTCTGACCGGAGATGAGCACAATTACAGCCGTATCAGGATTACCGGAGAGCTTAACCTGTACCCTGACGGATGGTCCGGGAAGCGGCTTAAAGCGGAAGATTTTCGTCCCATCTGGCAGATAAACAACGGAGCTGCCGGCGCGCCCTATTATGCACTGGAAAAAACACCGTGGCGCGGCGGTGTTGAGAAATTCACGGCGCAGTACGCCCTGGTGCTTGTCCATGTGAACGCAAGCTCCCTTGAGCTTGAAGTTATAAATCCCGACACCCTGGAATGCATAGAGCGGATTTCCCTTAACTGACATGTGAAAGGACGGCCTATGAGCAGCGATGAAACCATGGTGACACTTCCCATTCGTGTCCGGTATGTTGAGTGTGATCCAATGGGCTTTGCACATCACAGCAGATATGCCGTCTGGTTTGAGATGGCCAGAACGGAAATGCTTCGGCAGCAGGGGCTCTCATATGCAGACATGGAGCGGGACGGCACGTACATTGTTGTTGTAAAGCTTGCCGTTCATTATAAAAAGCCGGCACGCTACGATGAGCTTGTGGAGGTTACGGCAACGCTTAAGCGCTCAAGCGGTGCTAAAATTATTCATGAATACGAAGTGCGCCATGAGCAGGAGCTGCTGTGTACGGGCAGCACGGTGCTTGCCTGTATAGACCGGGAAGGGCGCATCATGCGGGTGCCTAAGAGTATTGCCAAGGAGGAGGAATAAAGGTCGGCTGTCAATTATTGTCTCCTTCGGGGTTTAAAACCCTCGCCTTCAAGGCGAAGAATGTTTAATAGAATTTACTATGGTAGTAGAACGGTTATTTACCCCTCAGGAGAATTTTTGGGGTTTATGTTTTTATCTTAAGCTCTGCGGCAGCGGGGTTAGAATCCACCGTCTTATAGACGGTGGTGGTTCAATTCTGAAAAGTGAAAAATGAGGTGCGTTTTTCAGGAATCGCGACCTGTAAAGAGATACTGGATCCTGGACGCTTGATGCTGGTTAAAAAGAATAAAGTTTGTGTTCCAGCTTCCAGGATCTAGCATCCAGTATCCCCGCAAGGCGGGAGCATCCAGTATCAAGGTTCACCGAAGGACGGAATTTTCGCTGAATATATAATTGTACTTGCATGACATGCCGTTCCTGATTACAATACCACGGCGCTGTAACGACAAAGATGACCGATAAGAATCAAAGGAGGAAGCAGTGAGCAAGGCCGGTTCGAACAAACATTTATCTCCCATGCACATAGAAGCGACAAACCTTCCCGATGCGTGGTTTCAAACAGTCTATAGATGTATTGAAACCGGCCGGGATTTTATTATTGACCGGGGCTCCTATGCCGGGGAAAAGCGGCTTGAGTTTGATTACATAACCGTGCACATTAAGTACCCCGGTGCTCAGCCGCTGCTGCCCCAGATACCTGGACAGTACAACCTTCCCAATCCGGTTGCAGATGACTATCTTACCGACTACCTTCCCTACCTGATGACCGGCGCAACCAAGCCGGGGGAATCCTATACCTACGGACAGCGCATCTGCCGCTATCCCCTGATTTCCCATCGGAATGACTATCAAAAAGAAGAAAACAGGGAGATTCTGATCCAGGACAAAGATGCCTGGGAAAATGAAAACATAATTATCAGGCAGGACGACGGGCTGTACCTTAACCAGATAGAACTATTAATCTGGACCTATAAGAACAAGGGGTTCCGCAACAACCAGATGGTTCTCCAGGTTGCCCACCCCACGGACATGCTGCTGCAGGACCCGCCGTGTCTCAGGGCAATTGATACCCGGGTCCAGGACGGCAAGCTTCATTTTATGATCTATTTTCGCTCGTGGGACCTCTGGGGCGGCTTCCCCGCAAACCTTGCGGGCATACAGATGATGAAGGAATATATTGCAGCCCAAATCGGAGTGGATGACGGCGAAATGATTGCCGCATCTAAGGGGCTGCACCTGTACAACTATGTGTGGGAGCTGGCAGAGTGCCTGCGGGGCAGGACAATAGAACAGTTCCGCACGGGGGAATAGGGTCCGGGCATAGTTTCTTCTGTCGAATCTTTACCTTCCCGGCCCGTAAGGCGAAGCGGAGAGATCGACAGAGGCCGCCCGATACTGGATGCTTGATGCTGGTCAAAGATTTTAAGAATGGTGGATAACACTTTTCAGATGTTTCAGATAGCAGTATCAATTTATTTTGTGTTCCTTTTCTACCGATTAAATAAAGCGGTTAATCTTCTTGTCCAACTTCTCTAAGCGTCCCTTAAGGTCTTGATAAAGAAGTTCATCCTTAAGAGATTTTGTTTCAAATAAGGCTAAACAGAATAAAGATAGTAGAGCAGATAGATCCCCATAGCCCCGAAGGCCCTGACAAATACGTTGAGAATTGAATATTTTGAAAATTTCCCTCCCAGCACCGCAAAGAACCAGAAGATTATAATACTCCCCGTGGCCTCTTCAAGGCCTGAAATGTTGGGCAGTGCATTCCATTTACGAAACACATAAACGGCAAAGACGGTTATGGCCACATTAAATACCGAGGCAACGGCAAACTTGAGGGGCCTTTCCCACTGCTTGAACCAGGTGGGCTCTTCCGGCCGGGGCATGGGAATCTTAAAAAAATGACGCCTTTGTGCGGCAATTTTCAGAGCGTGCTCCTGCCGGGCAATAAATTTTGAGATGACAATGCCGCACTGCACGCATTCATCCGACTCGGCCTGTTCGCGGCCGCATTTTGGACAGATCATGCTGTTTCCCCGTTTGTATGAAGGTGTTTCGGTACAGAAAAATCTTCAGTTTTTTATACAATATTTTTATATATTTTTCGATCATTGAAAAGGCTTGATAGAAGATATTTAATACCGCTTTCATATGTTAATGTCCTCATTGTAAGATATTTAATAATTATACATATAAATATAATATAGTTTTTTCACCCAGTATATGGTATAGGAAATTAATAAATACCCCCCGGGTGTTCCATTCTTTTACACCTGCCGAACAACACAATTTGGGTAACAAACAACAATCAGGAGGGGAATATGAACAAGCACAAAAGAAAATTGGGGCTGCTGTTGTTGCTTGCTGTTGCTATGCTTTGTGCATTGCCTGCATGCGATGAGGTTGAAAAGGAGAAGATCGGGGTGATCTATGTCCTGCACGGCGGTATGGATGAGTATAAGCCGCAGTACCTGTGGGAAGCATCGGTGCATCAGTTTTCCTATGACCCGAACCACCCGGTGTACCAGATGGTGATCTGGAATTCGGACTTCTGGTCACTGGTATTGAATTCTGAAATGGCGGTTAAGTTTATCGGGAAGTATGCCTTCGAATACGAACGCATCGGGGGCAAGGACCCCTTCCATGATCTTACCGACATGCAGCTTGAGGACATGAAAACAGAGCTGAACAATAACGCCTACGGCCTTGAATTTGAAGTTGAATTTGCCTCGTGGATGTCAGGGTCCCGTCCGGGTAACTATGCATACCCCCGGTTTCTGTACAACGGCCCCGAGGGCAGCAAAGACACCTGCTCCTACTGCGGTGAGCAGGATGCAGACGGGCCGTGGGCCGATTGCGATCCTGAGCGCTACAATATTGACGGACCGGTAGAGCGGCTTCTGGATAAAGGGGTAACCCGTATTATTGCCATAGATATGGCGGTGGGCGGCGTGCGCTTTTACAAGAGCTTTGATGTTCTCCAGATGACAAAGCGTGCAATGCAGGACTATAACGACGGTGAGGGGACAACGGTGCCGCTGCTGTGGGTCAACGATTACGGCAGCGTAATGGAGCGGTCCTATCCCGTAGAGCCCGATGGATGGACCCCCCTTCTGGGGCCGCCCACAAAGGACAGCCACGTTTCGGTAAACGGAAGCCCCAATCCGGTTGCCGAAGACCCGGATTATGCACTGCTGCATGTTGAGGGCATAGAGGCGGCCATGTCCGATGCCGTGAGTGATGCCGACACCGGGGTGCTTCTGTTCAACCACGGCCTGTTCGATGCAGACCGGCTCTATTTTGATCCGAAGATCGATGATACGGTGGTGCTGGACGAAAACATAAAATCCATAATGCTCAAGCGGCATCCCGATATGGATTTCGACAATATCATCGGTGCCTACGGCGGGGTGCGGGAGGTGAATCTTGAAAACGGCATCTATGAGCGCACACGGGACATGCGCGGAGAAGACCTTGCCCACAGCTACCTTCTTGATGAACCCGATCATGATATGCCCGGCGGGGAGTGGGGCTACCGGTACTGGGATGCCCTTGAATATCTGAAAGACCGCGGGGTCAAGCACATCGTGGTCAGCTTTCCCCAGGTCGTCACCGATTCCGTGCTGACCCTGGTTGAGTACTATAACCAGATCGGAAAAGAGATCGGGATAAAGACCTGGCTCTATTATGATGAGGGTGACTTTGTTAGCTATCCCGGCGTGGGACATCCCTTTGCCGATTACTGGGGCAACTGGGTGGATACCGACTGCGGGGAAGAGGAATGCTGTTTTAAAATGGGCGGATGCGATGACGGAAGGCCCTATCCGCCGCCGCGACAGCAGCCCCTTGACCAGGCCAGGGACGATATGGACCCGTCCCTTGCCTATGACCTGAGCGACTACGGACACCTGGGCTATGACCCGGATATGGGCCCGCCTGACCCCACTGCGCCGGTGCAGGACCAGTACACGGGAACATGGGCCATGTATGTTACGCCCAGCGATGATCCGGGGATGGGTAAACTCCTTGCAAAACATGTGCTCAATGCCGCCGTTAATCCCATGGTATATATTACCAACGGCGAGGTTGAAAGCATCGCGGCGGGCCAAAGCGTCGACTGGCAGGCAAACGTGGTGAGCGGCACTGCCGAGTATTCCTATGAATGGTCTGTGAAAAAGCAGGGTGCTTCAGCCTGGACCCCGGCACAAGGCACCGGTAGTTCATGGTCATGGACCCCCGGCACAGATGAGGCCGGCACCTATGACATTCGCTGCACGGTGACCGATGCCGTGTTTAAAACCGGTGAGGTTACCTGGGAGGGTTTTGTCGTTACCGGAATGTAGTTACATGGTTTTTATAAACAGACACTTTAAAGGAGGTTATCATGTATGGCTGGGCAGGAAAAATTCTCAGTGTAGATCTGTCACGCGGCTCTGTTACCTATGAATCCCTGGACACCGACCTGGCAAAAAAGTTTATCGGCGGGCGCGGTATCAATTCGAAAATCCTCTATGATCAAACAGCCCGGGGCGTTTCTCCCCTGTCTCCTGAAAACGTCATTATCTTCGGAACAAGCCCCCTTTCGGGTACCACCGCCCCATCGTCACCCCGCTGCACGGTAACGGCCAAATCACCCCTGACCGGGATACTCGGGGATGCCAACTTCGGGGGATTTTTTGCCCCCCATCTGAAGTTTGCGGGATTTGATCATATCGTTATAACCGGCAGGGCAAAGGAACCGGTCTTTCTGTATGTGGAAGACGAACGGGCAGAGATCATGGACGCCGCGCACCTACGCGGCAGGCCCACCTCAGAGACTAGGGAGATCCTTAAAAAGCAGTTCGGCAGAAAAAAGATACACACCGTGTGTATCGGGCCTGCCGGGGAAAATCTGGTGCGAACCGCCTGTGTTGTGCATGGGCACAACGTGGCCGGCAGGACCGGCATGGGAGCGGTTATGGGCTCAAAGAACCTGAAGGCCATTGTTGTCCGCCACGGGAAAAACAAGGTGCACGTTGCCGACCCCCAAGGGCTTCGGGAAGTGGGCAGGCGCCTGCGAAAAAAGATCAAACAGTCTCCCTTTTACAATATGTTTGCTACCTACGGCATGGCGGGCCCACTGGACATGGAGGACCGGTCGGGCATTCTGGCGGTCCGCAATTTCAAGCAGGCAGGGGGCTTTAAGAATGTAGAAAAGGTCTCGTCAGGACATCTTTATGAGAAATACTACACAGGCTCTACAAGCTGTTATTCCTGCAGCGTGGGGTGCATGAAGCAATGGGAAGTAAAGGAAGGGCCCTACAAGGGGCTCAAGGGGACCAAGATACCCGAGGGCTGCAATGCGCCTAACGGGCCTGCCTGCGGCAATGCCTATGCCCCGTCCCTGTTCAAGATATACAGCTTGTGCAACGAATACGGCATAGACGTTCTTGACTTCGGGTGCCTGATGTCATACATGATGGATTGGTATGAAAACGGGGTCATCACCCAGGAGGAGACCGGCGGCCTCGGCTTTGACTGGGGAAACTACCGGTCGATGATTGCCATGATCCCCCGGATTGCCGAGCGCCGGGGATTCGGCGCGGTGCTTGCCGACGGGGCGGTCACGGCGGCCCAGCGTATCGGCAGAGGGGCCGGGAAATATCTTAACTCCTGCAAGGGCATGGTCATCGGCGGCCAGGACCTGCGGGGCATGAAAGGGACCTCTCTGAGCTTTGCCACGTCGACCCGGGGCTGTGACCACCTGCGGGGCGGCAACATGCTTGAGGTCCCTGTGGGGGACAAGCCCCTCATTTCTCCCGAGGAGGCGGTGGAGAGGTTCGGCTCGGAGCGTATTCTTGATCATGACTCCTATGAAAAGGCACGGCCGGTGGTCTTCTTTCAGGATATCTACACACTTGCCGATGCCCTTCAGGTGTGCAAGTTCAACACTTCCCACAACGGCCACGGTATCAACGTGCAGGACATGGCGGATATTTTCACTGCGGTTACCGGGCTTGATGCTGATGAAGATGAAATGTTCACCGCTGCAAACAGGATATACACGGTGGAACGGTGTTTCGGCGTGCGTGAGGGTATCGCCAAGAAGGACGATTTTTTTCAGGGCAAATGGGCACGGGAGGCAACCAGGGGAGGCCGTTTCGACGGGTGCAGTTTGGACAAAAAAAAGTTCAACATGATGCTGGAAGACTATTACCGGCAGCGCGGATGGGACCCTGCCACCGGAATTCCCACAAAAAAAACGCTTAGCAAGCTGGGAATGGGCAGCGTTTCCCGGGAGCTGAAAAAACTGGGAATACTTGCATAAAACGATGCTCGATGGCTCGATGTCGATGGGGTCGGACCCGAGCAACATATTGTAATACCTTAACAATTGTCCTATTTATAGCTGTTATTAATGCTTAGAAGGCCATTTTGGGTATTAAAATCAGCATTGTAAGGAACCAATGGCTCCCGAAGGCTGTACTGATCATCGTTTTCATTTGATATTTTTCGGTTCTTAAATCCTATGCCTGGTTTCGTTTTAGTCTTTTCAACGAAGGATTCACTCCCGACCGCAATACTTTCTGTACAATGAGGCTCTCGGTGTCCGTGCTGGCTGCTAAGGATGTTTTCAACCCAATGTCGATGTGCCTCACGAAGCTGTACACTGTCTTTCATCCCACACAATGCAATTAAGGCACTATGATCAATCAAGCGATATCGTTGTCGGGGGTTTTGAATTTCTTCATAACCGCAATATGACCATTCAGAAGGGCGCCTGACAAAACCGGGTATAAAATGTTTATTTGCTCGTGGCATGACCCCTCATTTTTTCTTAAAACCACTATTTTGCATATAAAACTGACTAGCTAAGGCCGAAAAAAGGACCACCATCCCCCTTTTGTTCAGCTTTTACAGATAGTTACCAGGGTCCGACCCAGACCTTCAGACCTCTTACCCCGACCTAAGCCTATACCATGGTTGTTCAGCGACAGGTTCAGGTGTCGCTCAAGATGTTTTCGCAACTGCAGATGAACCTGCCGGTGCCGTGACGGCACATACCCAAGGCTTTTCGGCAGCGGGCTGGTGCGCAGCTATTATTTGAGCCTTTTGAGAAAACGTCTGAGCAGCACAATGAGTAGTATGGTGATGACGGCGGCGGGGATGCTGCCGATCATCATATAGCTTATAGTGCTTTTGAGCATAAATGAAACAGGATAGATTTTATTTCCCTCTATGTCGTACACACTGAGCCATGTAGCGTCATCGCCCGTCCAGTGGGTCAGGCGGACACGTTTTCTTTTACCCGGCATTTGTTCCGCCGAATACTGAAAGCCGGGTTTTTCAGGGCCGTTATAGGAGGAAACTTCTTCCAATGACCGGTGGTAGGTCCATCCCGGAAAGCTCCTGTCAAGCTCCGTGCGGTTTTCAGGATTCCAGGCCCAGGCCCTGATTTTCTCTGTTGAGGAGCCGCCGGATGCAGGCAGCCTTACCAGCACGGCAAAGTGTTCATCGGGTGTATCACCCGCCTTATAGGTTTCTTTGCTCAGCCAACCCTGGAATTTTATTGATACACTGAGCAGCAGGAAAAAAAGGACCGGGATAAGCAGTGCGATGAGCAAAGAGCTGAGGCAGCCGAAACGGCCTGTTTTTTTTTGACCGGCTGATTGGCGTGAAGATGGCATGATGCAGTTCGCCTTGTTTTGTTAAAGGTGCGTTGGATGCTTTGCTGAGCTGTTGTATGTCTGCAAGGATAGCGTATTACACCGCCGGGCCGCAACAAGTTTTTAGGGCCGGTCAATTACTGCCGGTTCTTTCCTTAATCGACCTTCCTGTTAAACTTATCAAATCATCACCGGGGTAGGGCGTATAGTCATCAGCAGTGAACTGCACATCCTGATCCTGCTGTAGCATCCCATGGTGGTCAAATGATATGGCGGTAATCTTTCTCCCGTTGGTATAAACGTCGATAAAAGCCGGTTTGCCGTTGCTGTACCAGGCTTTGTGTATTCCGTCGGGATCGTCGTTTTTAAAGTACAGATGAGAACCTAAGAGGCCGTTTTTGTGATATGCGCTATAAACGCCGTCCAGCTTTCCGTTTTTATAAACCGTTTCTTCATATACGGTCCCGTTTTCATAATACGCCCGTGATATGCCGTCCAGCTTCCCGTTGCAGTAAAGGGCCTCAGACATTACTGCTCCGCTGAAAAAAAATTCTTTGAACAGTCCGTCGGGCTTGTCGTTTTTATAGTTCTGCTTGGACAGCACACACCCGTTTGTAAAATATGACCTGGTAATGCCGTTACGCACGCCATCTTTGAATTCTATTTCTTCGGTTAAAATTCCCATGTCGTTATACACCCGGGACGTGCCGTTCAATTTGTTGTTTGCATAATGCCATTCTGCGCCCACAATACCGTGTTTAAAAAACATTCTGGTAATACCTTCTCTTTTTCCGTTTTTAAAGAAAGCCTCTTCTTTCAGTGCGCCGCAGACATAGTACTCCCGTGCTATTGCTTCAAGGCGGCCTTTTTTAAAAAACCCTTCCGCCATAATATTGCCGTTTTTATGATAAATTTTTGAGAGGCCTTCCAGCATGTTGTAGCGGTAGTTGAATTCCGCCTGAAGCCGGCCGCTTTGATAGTAGACCCTTTTTTGCCGCTGCTCTTTGCAGCTTTTCTCTATCCATTCGATTTTCAGTTTTCCATCGGGGTAATACTCATTTGCCGTGCGGGCATATGCGGGGGCAGAACACATTACACACAAACAAAACATTATAGAAAATGCTTGCCGGGGATTCATGGTGAAACCTCTTTGCTCTCTGATTTTTTCTATAATAAATACATAACATGATTACGGGAGATATGCCAATGCACTACAGGGCAGGAAGTTGGATCGCGGGGAATTCTTTCTTTATTCGGAAGCTATTATATCAGGAAGCATCTTTTTTAAATGCCAGCTTGATAAGGGGAGGGGCTGCGATGGTTGTCAGAAGAGACATGCCCAGCACAAGGGTATACAGCGCCGATGAGATGGTGTTGAGGGAAAGGCCGATAAGCCCCACCACAATGCCCACCTCTCCCCGGGGAACCATACAGACCCCGGCCTGGACCCTGGTTTTCCAGTCATCCTTCCAGCATGCAAGGCCTGCCCCGACCATCTTGCTGACGACGGCAACAGCAGAGATCACGAACACAAGCATGAGAATTCGGGCATCGAGAAATGCCGCGGGATCAAGATGAGCGCCCATCATTACGAAAAAGAAGGGCAGAAAAAACTCGCTTACATATTTCACTTTGTTTTCCAGCTTATACTCACCAGCCAGCTCATCAATGACGATGCCCGCCATAAATGAACCGATAAGGGCTGCCAGGCCGATGGTGTCCGCAAGCAGGGCCAGGCCCAGACACAAAACCACCGATGCTACGAAGGGAGCTTCGGGAATGCTCAACCGCTCAATCCAGCCACGGGTCTTTCGGGCAAGTGCGGGGCCCCACCAGGTTAGAAAGCCCACAAATACCAGGGATTCAATCACCAGCAGGACAAACTCAATGGTGTTGAAAGAGCCCTGTGCCAGGCCGCGAACCAGGGCAAGGACAATGAGGGCAAGTATATCATCGAGCACGGCCGCACCGAGCACGATATAGGCAACCCTGTGTTTTATGAGCCCCAGATCCTGCAAAACTTTCACGGAGATGCCCACGCTGGTGGCCAGAATCGCGGTGGTCACAAAGAGACTTTCAACTGCCTGAAAACCCAGCAGAAACATGGTAAAAAATCCCATCACCAGGGGAAACACAACACCCAGCACTCCCACCATGACAGACGTTCGTCCCACGGCAAAAAGCTCCTTGACCCTGATCTCAAGCCCTACATAAAACATTAAGAAAATCACGCCGATCTCTGCAAAGGTCATCAGGACATGGTCCGAGGTGTGGATGATGCCGAAAACGTGTTCTCCCAGCAGAATGCCGGCTGTGATTTCCCCCACAAGGGCCGGCATTTTCAGCCGGGTGAATATTTCACCTGCAAGCTTTGCACCGGCAAAGATAACAAAAAAACTTACCAGGAGGTTCCCGTGTTCCATAAGGCGGCCTTTTTATGTGTTGTAGATGTCCTATTGTATACACCAACATCTGCTAAAAGAAAAGTACTCAAAGGGCAATCCGGGTCAGCTGCTTATTAAGCTGTTTACAAAAAAATTGACATAGTACAAAAAAGTACTTATTCATTGTGTATGAAAAAGCATTACAAAATATTGCTTTTACTGTGTGTGCTGTTTCTCTTTTCGGCATGCGCACAGGACCCCGGCCCTACGGTGATCGACCTTTGTGACGGTGAACGTGAGTTCCTGGACATTCCCGGTGATGCGGACATCCTTTTTACGGCGGGTATGTATGGCGATGATCTCAATGACCCCGCGGAAATATATGCAATGGACGTGGACAGCCGGACGGTTTACCGGATCAGCTGCTCAAACTACAGCGGCCCGTCCTGTTTCTACGCCGGGCCCCATGCTTCCCCTGACAGAAAAAGAATTGTTGTCATGCGCGGCTGCGCAGACACCAGCGGCGACGGGATGGTCAATTTCCGGGACCGCACGTCCGTCTGGGTCATCGATGTCCGGCAGGACACGGCCGTGGAGGTAACCGGGTTCAACTCGGTCAACAGCCCGGAGTGGTCGTTGCAGGACCGGATTGTTTTTGCCGCCAACCTGCCGGGTGCCCTCAATACCGATATCTACGTCATGGACAGCGACGGCACCAATATTATAAACCTCACCGACAGCAGTGATTTTTTTGAAAACGATCCCGGCTGGTCACATGACGGTCAGCGCATCGTATATAATAAAGGGGCCTTTACGACACCGGCAGGTATGGACGAGGGAACCTTTATCGCAGCATTGGGCGATCTCTGGGTGATGAACGCAGACGGCACCGACAAAACAAAAGTGGTATCATTCGGCGGGAATGAAGCCTGTGAAGAATATTCTGATAATTTCTGCAAGGGGCTTCCCGCCGACCCCGCCTTTCTGCCCGGTGACGAGGGCATTGTCTTTGAACAGCTGCTTTCCGTAGAGGAAAACCAGGGGAGCGGCTGCTGGAATATCTTTTCAGCATCACGTGAGGGCCCGGACCGAAACATCACCAACCTGACAGACCACCCTACTGCATATCAGGTTATACCCCACGCATCAGAGCGGGGCATTATCTTTCACGAAACCGACACAGCCAGGCCTTTCTACGGACTGGTGCTGACGGATCTTGACGGCACCGGCCGCACGGAGATCATCGACAACAGCAACTGGTCCTACTACCTCGGCTCCGCCGCCTGGCTTCCCAAATAATCATTGAGGGCACATCACATGATACACGGGTTTATCAGGCCGGTATGTATGTTTGTTCTGCCTGTCATGGCTGTTCTTATACTCAGTGCATGTGACAGCGATGACAGCCCTGCCGGGACACCTGACCGTGTAAAAGGCTTTGGTATTTCACCCCGGGGATTTCCCCTTGATTACAGCAACATTCTGGAATTTTATTCCGAGGTGGCGGGCATGCCGGACAGCGCTGTCATGTGGAACGGCGCATGGCGCGATGATGTTGCCGGCGGTGCTGATGCAGGAGAAATCCCATCTCCTGCCGCCGGGACTGTGCGGGCTGCCGAGACCTACGGGTTCACGCCTATCCTTGTTTTCGGGTGGCGCTCAGGGGAAACACCGTATCTGAAGGTTCCGTCAAACCAGGTAAACGACTGGACAAACGCCCGGGCCAGGGAGCTTTTTCTTACTATGCTGGCTGATGCCGCCGGGACGCTGGAGCCGCCGTTTATGTTCCTGGGCAATGAAAACGATGCATACTACGAACAGGCCCCGGAAGATTATGAAAACTGGATAACCTTCTATAATGCCGCCTATGATGCCGTAAAGGATGCATCTCCGCACACACTGGCAGGCCCTGTTTTCAACTTTGAGCACATGGCCGGCTCAGGAGCTTTAAACGGATGGACCACACACTACTGGGGCGCCCTTGAATCCCACGATTTGTCCCGGGTGGACATTGTGGGCGTGACCCTCTATCCGTGGCTGAACCACCGGCATGCCCGTGATGTGCCTCTGGAATACCTCGATCCCCCTTTAGAGCGGATCGGCTCCAAACCCGTCGCCATTACCGAAACGGGATGGCCGGCGGAGGATCCGGGAACCGTTGAGCTTCCCTGGGAATCGTCGGAGGAGCAGCAGGTTGCATATCTCTCACGGCTGGAAGAGATGCTCGGGGAGAAGAATATAAAAATTGTTAACTGGCTGTTTTTGTATCCCATGGCGAACCCCGGCGACGACTCACTGGACTGGCAGCTTTTCGGCAGCGTGTCACTGCGGGATTTTCAGGCACACAAACGGCCTGCATATGATCGATGGCTTATGTTCCAGCCTTAAAATTCTATGGCTTTTTTTTATCTTTTTGCAGCAGCGTGGCAGGCTGAATGCTCCTGTCACCGAACCTTTGCTGTATTTTATCAAGGGCGGTATTCAGCTTTTTCTTTTTCGCCGACACGTCCTCAGTGTTGAACAGGAGAAGCTGCCTGTTGCCGGGACCCCGGCTCAGCTGTGAGACGGCAATTCCCAGAAGGCGTGCCGGCTTTTTCCCCACGTCGGTTTTCTCAAGCAGGCTGCAGCAGATCCGGTATAGTTTTGTTCCGTCATTAAGGGGGGTGTCAAGGGTAACAGAACGGGTTTTTTGCACAAAGTCGTGATATTTAACCTTGAGGGTAACGGTCCTTCCCGAGCAGCCATGCCGGCGGAGGCGGCGCGCGACCTTTTCAGCAAGTGCCAGGAGTTCCCTTTTGGCTGATTCTGTGCAGAGTATATCCTTTTCAAAGGTTTCCTCGTTTCCGATGGACTTCATGTCCCTTCCCGTTTCCACATCACGGTCGTCTATCCCCCGGGAAAGAAGGTACAGGTGCTCTCCGGTTTTTCCGAATTTTTTCCTGAGCATGTCGGGCGGCAGCCTGCTGAGATCACCGATTGTTTTAACACCAAGCAACCCGAGGGCCTTACGGGTTGCCTTGCCCACACCCCAGAGCCTGTCTATGGAAAGGGGCGCGATAAATTCCGGGACGCCGTCCGGGGGCACAACGGTAAGCCCGTCGGGCTTTTCCATGTCCGAGGCAATCTTTGCCATCAGCTTTGTGGGCGCAATGCCGGCAGACACGGTGAGCCCTGTTTCCATGAGAACAGTCTTTTTTATTGTTTGTGCAATCTGTTTCGGGGGGCCGAAAAGCCTGATGGAACCGGTTACGTCAAGAAACGCTTCATCAATTGAAAGGGGCTCAACAAGGGGAGTGAACCGATGGAAAATTTCCAGTATCCGGCTGGACACCTCATGGTAGCGGGACATCCGCACGGGTAAAAATACCCCGTGGGGACACAGACGCCTGGCGGTTGCAATGGGCTGTGCGGAATGAATGCCGAAGGTTCGTGCTTCATAGGATGCAGAGGAAACAACTCCCCGGTTACCGGTTCCGCCTACAATGACGGGTTTCCCCTTAAGCGAGGGATTGTCCAGTACCTCAACCGAAGGATAGAAGGCATCCATGTCAAGGTGAATGATGTGCTTGATTTTCATACTGTTTCACTATAAAAAAAGGCGGTTTGTGTGTCAACAGGAATACACATAAACGGGGAGGCACTACCCCTCTTGAATCATGGTGTGTCGCATGGCATAAAAAATAGAAGGAACTGCTTGTAATCCGTAGTAAAATAATGTAACAAACATATACGGCTAAAAACATTCAGGTATACGATGGCACCCAATACCACGATAGATGACGACAGGACGGTTGTCTGTTCACGGGCCGAGATCCTGCAGCTAAAAAGAACCTATGCAAGCCTTGTCATACTGCAGGGCAATGATATGGGAAAGCATTTTACTATTCGACGCAAGGATCTTGTTATCGGCCGCACCTCCATGGCCGATATCATGGTCAAAGACAAGCGGATCTCCCGGTCCCATGCAAAAATCGAGGTGGTATTTTTGCCCGACAAAGGGAACCGGTACAGGCTGGTCGATCTTGACAGTACAAACCATGTCTATGTCAACGGTAAACAGATATGTGAGCACCTGCTGGAAAACGGTGATAAGATACAGGTGGGAGATTCCATACTAAAGTTTGAGCTGCAGGACCTTGTTGACACCAAATTTCATGCCGATATCCAAAGAAAAATTGAATATGACGCTCTAACCGCACTTTTGACCTATGAGTCATTTAAGGCGGCCCTTGGCTGGGAGCTGGCAAATGCAGGAAAAAAGAGATCACTTTCACTGCTTATGATGGACCTGGATGATTTTAAAAAGGTCAATGATACCTACGGACACCTCACCGGTTCCTTTATACTGCAGGAAATCGGCAGAATTATCCGTGAGAGTATCCGGCAGTTTGACGTAGCAGCACGCTACGGGGGCGAGGAATTTACGGTATATCTGCCTGATACAAACAGGAGGAAATCCCATCGCCTTGCCGAGCGCCTCCGAAAAATGATAGCTGAAAGCACCTTTGAATACGATAATAACAAAGTAAACATAACCATCTCCATAGGCATTTCCGGGTTTCCTCAAAACGGCACGTCAATTGAAGAGCTCGTGGGGACCGCAGACAGCATGCTCTACAAGGCAAAACGTGACGGGAAAAACCGCGTTTATACGGCAAAGTGAGTGTCACTGCAAAATGCTGACCACAGCAGGACCCGCAGTTCCTTTCCACCCCCCTAACCTGCACCGCCCGACTCCGCACGCAGCTCTTTTTTCTGCAGCATATATGAACCGCACGCGAGCAGGATAAGAAAAAAACCGGCAACGAGTATACTGCTTCCGATGACGGTGAGAATCCAGTTGCCGGTGCGGACATAGCTTATAATATTCCATATCATTGCATATATGGTTGTTATTGCCACAAGGACCAAAGGAATGCCGACAAACCAGGTCTTTGCTTTTCTTTTAAGAAGGTAGATGGTCACTGTGGCAAACACCAGGGACGCAAGCAGCTGGTTTGTGGTGCCGAACAGGGGCCAGAGCAGCAGCCCCGCGGGCGTTCCGCCGTAGGTGCCCATTGTAAGGACAAATGCCGGCCCGGCAATGATGCCGGAGCCGACATACCTGTTTGTGAGTACGGGTATTTTTTGCTCGGCACCGAACTCTGCGACAATATACCTGCCCAGGCGGCAGGCCGAATCAAGGGTGGTCATGGCAAAGGCCACGATAATGAGAGCAATAAAGGTCTTGCCGATCTGTACCGGAACGCCCAGGCTGCTGATAAAAAATGCAGAGCCGTCCACAAATGCCGTCAGCTTGGCACCAAGCCCTGATGCGCTGGTCCAGCTCGCGTAGTGCTTGAACCACGCCCCGGAACTCTGAAACCCGGCCGTGCAGGCAATAACGGCGGTGAGACCCAGCAGCGACTCTCCGATCATGCCGCCGTATCCTACAAAGACGGCATCCTTTTCATTGTCAATCTGTTTTGATGAAGTGCCCGATGATACGATTGAGTGAAAACCCGACAGGGCCCCGCACGCGATGGTGATGAAAAGAAAGGGCCAGATCGGCGGTGCGCCGGAAACGTCGGGGCGAATTGCCGGGGCGACGATTGTGGGACCGGTGATGATTATGCCGGCATACAGCAGACCCAGGCCGGCGTACAGCTTGAAGGATTCCAGATAGTCCCGGGGCTGCAGCAGCAGCCAGACCGGAAGAACCGAGGCAACAAAACTGTATATGGCAAGGAGAAATATCCATGTCGACTTTGCAGAACCGAACATCGTGGTTTCCGGCAGGGGATAGGGGTGCTCGGAGCCCCACCAGATGGCTGCGATCATCAATATGATCCCCGCAATACTTGCAGGACGGAGCCCGATATCGGTACGATAAATGAGAAGGCCGATACCAACGGCGATGACCATGAGAGAAAAGACCGGGAAGACCACTTCGGGGTATTCGATGAGAAGGCCTGCTATGATCAGAAGAAACACGGCCAGAACAAGGGTGAGGACAAAGAACATGATAACCATGTAGGCGGTCATTGCCCGGGCCCCGATCATGTCCTTTGAAATCTCCCCGATTGAACGGGCCCTGCTGCGCACCGAGATAATGAGGGCACTGAAATCGTGCACGCACCCCATGAGAACCGCCCCGAAAACCACCCACAGAAACGCCGGGACCCAGCCCCAGATAACAGCAAGTGCAGGACCGACAATGGGTGCCGCCCCCGAGATGGACGCAAAATGATGGCCGAAGAGCACATACTTGTTGGTGGGAACATAGTCGACGCCGTCTTGCATGGTATGGGATGGTACCGGTGCATCGGGATTGAGCTTGTAGATCTTTTCGGCAAGGTACCGGGCATAAAACCGGTAGCCCAAAAAGTAGATAATGAGCCCTGCAACGGCAACAAGTGATGCATTCATGACATTTTTCCTTCCGAACCGTTATAATGCAGAGGCAAAACAGGTAGTTCCAGCCATGCGTCAGGGATTTTCCAGGAAGTAGTGTGAGCGGTGAGATATGCAGCCCTTGGTTTTGCGTCAAGCAAAAACAGCTTAGTATATTCTTTTTAATATTGTCAATACTCTTGTGTGCGGGGCCCGGCACTGTTGCAAACACTGCTAAAAGACAGGACATTAATCACCTTAAGTGTTTCTCAAACCAGGAGAGGGCCTTTTCTGATGAGAGGGTGAAGTTCTCTCCCTCGTATACGTCGTAGTGGCGTGCCCCTTCAATAATAAAGAGCTCCTTGGGCTGGTTTGCCCTGTCATAAAGAATCCTTGCTTCCTCGACCGGGCAGACAATGTCCCGGCCGGCGCCGATGATCAATATGGGGATGGTGAGGTCTGCGAGTTTGTTTTCCGGTTTGTATTCCATGCTCTCTTTTATGGTTAGAAGGGGGAGCCGGGTCTTCAGCTTTGGATGCTCGGCAACCGTCTTCTGATAGAATGCCTTTGAGTCGGGATCGGTCAATATCTGGTCCATGTTAAGGTGTATGGGCTTGTTGCGCACAACGGCCCGCTGCCATGCCTTCTCGAGGGTGGTAAGCATTTTTTGTCTTTCGGCATCGTTCATGTCGCCGGTTACCATGCGCTCGCCGCTGCCGAAGGTTATCTGAACAGACAGGCATTTAACGCGGGCGTCGATGGCGGCGGTGCTGATTGCATTTGCGCCGCCGAAGGAGGTGCCCCACAAACCGATCCGCCCGGGATCAACCTCGGGAAGGGTTTCAATAAAGGTGACGGCATTGCGGATATCTACCAGCTGCTCGGCGGGCACCAGGCGGCCCTTTTCACCCTGGCTGTCGCCGAACCCCCGGTAATCGAATATAAGACAGACAAATCCCCTGTCAGCGAAGGCCCTGGCATAGGGCTCAAGAAGTATCTCACGTATGCCGCAGAACCCGTGACACAGAACTATTGCCGGCAGTTTTTCCGTCTCGCCCCGGCCGTCGGGAATGAACACATCTGCTGCAATCCTGCAGCCCTCTGAGTAGAACTCAACCGCTTTTTTCATCACTGCGTCTCCCTGATTATTATCTCCGGTCCAGCTTTTTGTGGCGGCACGCTATTATATCATTAATCCTTACCACACCATACACCCCCCTGTTTGCAGGGCCCGGGTTGAAGAGGATCGGAGAACCCGTGCTGTGATACTTTGCGTGGGTGTGGCCGAAAAAGGCAAGATCGGCGCCGTTTTTTTTTGCTTCATACAGCAGCAGCTCCTGATCATGTGCAACCCTGAAACGATCACCGTGGGTGACCATGATCTTTTTTTCGTTTAAGGTGTGAAACGCGATCCGGCTTGTTACAAACTGCTGCCCGCTGTCCATGTTGCCGGCAACGGCAATGAGCCCGACATCAGGCGGAAGGTCGATGCGGGCAAGATCATCAACGCCGTCACCGCAATGTATGAGCACATCAAAGGGCACCTCCCGGGCAATAATGCTTTTCAGCACGGCGGCATTACCATGGCTGTCGGAAACAACAACAACTTTCTTCTGCATAAAAAATCTTCTCCGGCGAGGCACGGCTGTCTTATTATAGATTATATGTATGAGCGATATCTACGCCTGTCTGCCGCCGCAGCCGGTCATACAGCTGGTCTGCGATGGAAAAAAGGTTCACCGTGTCGCAACGGTTGTAGGTGATCAGACGCTCACGTGCATGGCTGTTTCCACGTTTTGCCTCACGCCAGAGCTTGACAGCATCATAGCCGTTCAATCCCTGCACAGACTCCTCCCGGGGAACCTGAAGCATATCCTCAAGCTTTTTCAGGCCGCCTTTGAGGCCGGCTTTCTTTGCGCCGAAGCACAGGTCGAAGTGAAGGCCGGAAAAGGAAACCCCCAGCGATTCCTGCAGAAAGGGCATATCAAATGAAGCGCCGTAAAAGGTGATAAGGTACGTGTAGCGGGAAAGCTCTTGCTGAAGTCGCCGGGCAGTCAGGTTTTCTCCCTTTACCAGCGACGTATAGTCACATCCGTCATACAACCCCACAACGGTAACATAGCCGCCGGATGGAGGCATAAATCCGTTTGTCTCTATGTCAAGAGCAACGGCCTTGTCTTTTAAACGAGGGTACAGGCGCCAGTGGTCCCGTGATTTGAGAAATCCGCTGAAAAAACGGAAGTCCTTCTCGTCCAGACGACGGGAAACCTGCCTGAGGGTCGTGTCATAGAGATTTTTTTTTCCGGGGCTGATGAAATTGATTTTCTTTGCTGCAAGAAAATCATCCCAGGTGTGGATGCCGGTCTGCCAGAGCTTTAATTCCGTTTTTTCGCCGATTCCCTGGAGAATACTGAAAGTGTTACGTATCATAATAAATAAATTTCTACCAACCAGGCGCACATACTGTATTATGTCCTAGAGCTGTTTTTGATCCGACCCAGGCGTTTTTCCACGTCCTTGTATTCATCAAGGGCATCCTGTGCTTTTGCCCTCCACCGGTACACGCGGGGCGGAAGCGGCTGGCTGCTTTGTGCCAGCATGTCAATGTGGCGTACCAGCATGGTCACAAAATAGCGTTTGTCATTTGCCAGATAGGTGCAACCGGGACCGCAGGAACGCTTTGTACGGGCATATTCCATTGCATCAAAGTCCACCTGTGCTGCAATCTCTTTTGCCTCGTCAAAGTCGATACCGCTGAGGCCCTTTTTGCTTATTGTCACGTTTCCCCCTCCGTTAATCTACCCTGGTGTTGATGAGAGATCCTTCCGGGCTTTCTAAATGGTCTTTTACACTTATTAGATTATCCCTTTGTTTGCAAGGAGAAATATTTATGTGACCCGGAGTACAAAGAGGCCTTTTTATCCGGCCGCTTGAACTATTGCCGCTCCCATGGTATGTAATAGGCATATTGACGCCCAACACTTTTGAAAGGAGTGTCATGCAACTCAAACAAATAACCGATTACCTTGACGGCTTTCTTGAAATACAGAGCTTTCAGGATGATTCCGCAAACGGGCTCCAGGTTGAAAACAACGAGAACGTGGAAAAGATCGGACTTGCGGTCGATGCCTGTCATGAAACCATTGTGAAAGCGGCGGAAGCCCAGTGCAACCTGCTTATCGTACATCACGGCCTGTTTTGGGGACGCCAGCAGCTCCTTACCGACTGGTTTTTTCAGCGGGTACGGGCCCTGATCATGGCAGATATAGCCCTGTATGCAGTTCATTTGCCCCTTGATGCCCACCCCGAGGTGGGACATAACGCACAAATTGCCCGGATGATCGGCCTTAGCGATATTGAACCCTTTATCCCTTTTCATGGGAGACCCATCGGCATGAGAGGTATTCTTGGCAGCCCCCTGTCATGCAGCGAAGCAGGGGATAAACTGGAAAAGATTATCGGCAACAGAAGCGCTTTTCTGGCCTTCGGGCCCGAAACTGTCCATTCCATAGGTGTTGTTGCCGGATCTGCCACCGATCCGGCCCTGTTTAAGGAGCTCAAAGTTCAGGGGATCGATCTGTTTGTAACCGGTGAACCCAAACACGGCGCCTATCACCTCGCGCAGGAATTCGGCCTGAACATCTTTTACGGGGGCCACTACACCACAGAAACATTCGGCATGAAGGAACTGGGCAGGCACCTTGAACAACAGCTGCAGATTCCAGCCCTGTTTATTGATAGCCCCTGTGTTTTGTGATTTTGCCGACAGAATTTCTTCTGCTCCTTGTACCGTCTTCTCCTTGACAGGCACCCGCAGTTATCCTATACTTTAGACTATATAAATTAGATGCTCTAATTAAAAAGAATGTTGTTTTGTTTCAATATTAAGTAATATTTTTGAGCTTAACATCATCTTACAAGGAGGGTCCCCCTATGCAGTTTGAACAGACATTTGAGAATTTTTTATTACGGCATCAGGAGAATTACAACCGTACGTATCATTTTATCATACTCATGGACGGCATCCTTGCCGCTGCTAAAAGAATCGAGCTCTATTACCGCACAGGGGCACTCAAAGAGAACCTGGGTGTTGCAGGCAGCACGAACATTCACGGTGAGAATGTGATGAAAATGGATGAGATAGCACATGAAATTGTCATTCACTATCTCAACTCAACCGAACGGGTCATCCAGGCGGTGAGCGAAGAGTGTGATGATATCATTGATCTTAACAAAGAGGGCGGCCGCTATTTCATTTATTTCGACCCGCTGGACGGCTCTTCCAATGTCTCACACGGCCTGCCCGTGGGATTCATGTTCGGCATCGCCAAGAGAAACCTTGACGGCAATATTCAGGGCCCCGAGGATTTTCACCTGCGGTGCGGACATGATTACATTGCAGCAGGAATGTTTGTGATTCCCACCGGCATGTTCACCCTGGCACTCAGGGAAGCGGGCTGCTGGCGGTTTCATGCAGATGAGACAAGCACCTATGTGAAGCCCGTGCGCATGCAGCTTCCCGAAGACAAGAAAAAATGGGAGCTTGCGTTTAATGCCGCCAATACCGGCACGTTCAGCGATAAGATACAGACGTGGATCAACAACAATGTGGACAAATACAATTTCAGGTATCTGGGGGCCCTTGCGGGAGATTTTCACCGCCTGCTCTCCAACGGAGGGGCATTTATGTATCCGGCCATTGTGAATCATCCCGATCCCAAGAAAAACCGGCCCCAGGGGAAGCTCCGGCTGATGTATGAGGCGAATGTCGTTTCCTTTATGTGTCGGGAGGCCGGCGGTGATGCCGTTGATGAAAACGGCACCAGCCTGCTTGACGTAACACCTGAAAACCACCATCAGCGGACCGCCCTGTATGTGGGATCAAAGCCGATTATTGATGAAATAGCCGAAGTGCTGCGCAGCTAGCGGTTCAGCAAAGCTCACGGATAAAGGCCCGTTTCTCCATGCGGGCCTTTTTTATTGGGGCAGATTCATGTCCCGGGCAATTTTTTCCATGAGCTCGGGAACAGGAAGTTTAAACGGACATTTCTCCACACACTGCCCGCAGCCCACACAGTCCGCGGCGGTGCGGGCACCCCGGGCAATCATCTGTAAAAAAATCTCCCTTTTCTTTTCCGGTCCGAACAGATTGCTTCGAAACACGTCAAGCTGGCTGAGAATATGAATACCCTGGGGACACGGCAGGCAGTAGCCGCACCGGTGACAGTACTCCTCACCAACGGGGGCCGCTATTTCTTTAAGTTCACGGAGCTCTTCCGGGGACAGGGCCCCCGGGTGCAGTACGGCGTTAATATTGTTTTCCAGTTCCTCCATCCGCTGCATGCCCGGAATAATACAGTCAACCGCGTACTGTGCTATCCACCGGAGAGACAACGATGCGCAGGCCCCCAGCTGCCCGCCGCCGATTGGTTTCATTATTATTGATCCGATATCATGCTCTGTGCAATAGGGGATAACCTCGTCAAGGTATTCCCGTTCGATTATTGTAAAGGGAAATTCTGCAACGTCAAAACGCTCTGTTTTCAGTGCCCTGAGCAAGACCCGGGGGTTGTGTGAGGCGATGAGAATATGGTTAAGCTTGCCCTGGGCCTTTGCCTTTTCTGCCGCTGCAAGCCCTCCTGCCGGCGACAGCAGCAGATCAAGCTTCTCGTCGGTGTCGACATGTGCGAGGTGAAAAAGGTCTATGACCTCCCGGGAGGTTCCCGTGAAGATGCAGGAAAGAGCCCGGTCTATATCCCGCGCAACCTCGTCCCCGGTGGCAAACATACACTTTATGCCCACGTTGATTTCATGTCGTCTGGTTTTAAGAACGCGGCCGAGCTTGTTTTTTGTATCCTCGTATACCTCCTTGGGAACAAACTGTTTTCTGGCTTCATCACAGTCAATGTAATTTATACCGCGGTCGATGGCGGTATTAATAAGGTGTCGTGCCTCTTCAGGAGTCCTGTAGAAAAGGGCCAGTCCGCCGTAGGCGATTCGGGACACCTGCAAGCCGGTCCTGCCCAGTCGTCTGTACTGCATGTATCTTCTCCTTGCGTTACCTTTTTGCTCTTTCTTGACAGAGGGATTAAAAGCTGCTAACAATCTATAGCCGAACAGCTCAGAACAATAGCACAGGTATAGCGGTATGACAAGCAGCCAGAAGCAGATTGCACAGAACAAGAAGGCCCGGTACAACTATCATATCATTGACACCTATGAAGCAGGTATCGTTCTTGTGGGCAGTGAAGTTAAGTCCTGCAGGCTTGGCAAGGTGAGCTTAATAGACAGTTACGCCCGCATCGACAAGGGCGAGATCTATCTTGTGGACCTGCATATCAGTCAGTACCCTTACTCAAACCGGTTTAACCATGATCCGCTGCGCAACCGGAAGCTGCTGCTTCATGGGCGTGAAATAAAACGGCTGTATGGAAAAATCAGAGAACGGGGCCAGTCCCTTATCCCCCTGAAGATGTACTTTAACAAGCGGGGCAAGGTAAAGGTTGAAGTGGCCCTGGTCAAGGGCAAAAAGAAGTATGACCACAGGGACGATATCCGGCGAAGAGATCTCAAGCGGGATGCAGAGCGTGAACTCAAGGAACGACGATAGCAGGCTGAGAGAAAAAGGTTTTTAACAATTTATTTATAAAACCACTGCTTTTATCCGTGTTACCCGAATAGCTTTGAGAGATTCGGGGAGAACAAATCAATTTCCGCAACAAGATGCTCAAACTCGGCACGATCAAAATGGGACCAAAACTTACGGCACCTTATAATTGTGCTTAAAGGCTCGCCCTTTGGGCGAGGATCATTCCTTTCTATCCAAAACGGTTTTTTCCACAAAAAACAAACAATCCTTCCTTTTTACCCAGGCACGCAAGGGTCATGTTGAGCTTGCCTGCGAGTTCAACAGCCATGGCAGTGGGCCGGGATACGCTCAGCACCATTGCCAGGCCGGCCCGGGCGGCCTTTTTCACCATGTCATAGCTCACACGGGAGGAAAGAACTGCAATGCAGGCATCCTCTTGGCTGTTTTCCAGAAGCACTTTTCCTATAACCTTGTCAAGGGCATTGTGCCGACCAACATCTTCAGCAACCGCCAGCGGATTATCGTTGCTGTCATAAATAGCGGCGGCATGGGATGCGCCGGTTGTTTTTCTGAGCGGCTGTACGCCGGGAAGCCCATCGAGCAGCTTCATGGCACGGTCAAAAGAAAGTGTGAGCACATGGTTTGACGGTCGCAGACCCTGCATGAGATCGGCCACCATCTCCCGGGGTGAAATGGCGCTGCTGGATTGGGTGACAAAGCCCTTTTTTGTCAAGATGTTTTCAACTGCCTGATACCGGGACGGTTTCAGCATGACCCGGACCAGGTTTTGGTTTTTTTCCTCAACAATACAGGAGTCAAAATCTTCCAGCCCGTCAATTAGGGCCTCGGTGAAACAGAACCCCACCACCTGTGCCTTTTCATCACCGGGTGTTCGCATGGAGGCAGAGTAGGGACGCCCCTGTACCATAATTGACAGGGGCTCTTCTGCAACAAGGGAGAGCTCCCGGCTGCTCAAATCTTCTTTGCTCAAAAAGGTAACGTCGCGTTCTTTGGTAGTATTCATGATCTTCTCCGCGTTTGTTTACCGCTGTGGGAAAAATGCAATCCCTTGCCAATGACAACGTGTCCAGTATTTTATTATAGTACGAAAATTGAAAAAATGAATCACGTTTTTAAAAATGCACGTATGTAGCGTGATGCCGGGTAAAGAGCCTGCGAATCAGGTTAAAAGAAACAACAGCTATTACAAGTATCCGGTATCAGAGCATCCGGCATCGCCAGCCCCCTATCATGCAACAGGGACAAGAAAAGCGACGCCTTTTTACTGTTGTTTTTCCAGGCTATTGGTGTCCGGCTTTGCCCGGTCCAGTGTTGCACGAAGCTGCGAAGGTGCACAGTTTATATAGGCGTTAAGAAGAGACTGTATGTTTTTGATTTGGTCATCGGTAAGTTCGAATCTGCCGGTTTGCAGAGAACGCTCGATAGCGGGCATAATATTTTCCAGCACTTTTGTGCTTTGTTCCCGAAGGACGGGATTTGCCGACAGGACGGGTATAATAGCGGGAGAGAGGCTGTAATAGCGGTTGACCAGTTCGGCCCCGGCTTCTGTTTTCAAAAGAACCGCATCCCTGAACCGTCTCAACGTGTCAAGCCGGGCAGGATTGTCCACCAGCAGCACACTGGACAGACAAATCTCAGGCAAAAGGCCCGTTGTAAAGCTCCACACATCACCGGGGGTCTGTATGCCTTCATGGTCCCGGGCATCCACCTTCCAGTAGTAGGTGGTCAGGGGAAGCAGGGGCAGTATCAGCTGAAGGCTTGTTTGATTGGTAAGCTCGAAAAGTTTTGCGGCGTTTTCCTGCAGCCCGAGATAGACTTCATAGGTGACGTTGTCGCTGTCAGGATCCCCCCCGGTCCAGCTCAGGGCGGGCAGTATTGACTGCTCAGTGGAACCGTCTGCGGGTGAGGGGTTTGCGGGTTTTGTCGGGGGCAGGCTTATGATTGTGGAAAAATTCCAGGTCGAGCTCAGGGGGTTTTTCTCTCCCCGGCTGTCAACGGCAACCACTTTCCAGTAATAGATGGTATTTGTCTCCAAGGTGAGATCACTATACGCGGATGCAGACAGCACAACAGGGTCATTGTTGGCAGGATCAGAAGCAGTGCCGAAATAGAGCTCATAGGTCAGAACGTCCCCCGGATCAGGATCAGTACACACCCAGCTCACCGTTGCTGTAATAGCCTGGCCCTGGGCACCACTTGCAGGAGAGGGTGCGTAGGGGTTTTCCGGCGGTTCATTAAAGGTACATATGGCAATGTTATTATCAATTGCGGCAAACAGGGTCTGGGTATCTGCCGGGTCAAGGGCAAGGTCGTAGACCGTCATGTCTGCAACATCATGGCTGCAGACAGCAGTGCTCTGGTTCCAGCTTTGCCCCCCGTCAATACTTCGGTAGAATCCGACAAACTCCATTGCCGCATAAAGCGTACTGGAATCATCAGGATTGACGACGATACTTGTGGCGTTGAGTCCGTCCATAATGACATCTGTTGTTTCGGTCCAGCTCTGCCCCCCGTTAGAGCTTTTATAAACACCGCCGCCTTTGGTTCCCGCATAGATGGTCTCGGAATCAAGAGGATCAACGGCAAGGGAAAGCACCTGAAGATAGTCAAGTCCCGAGCTCCTGGGCAGCCAGGTCTGACCTTCCGAGGCTGTGGTAAAGAGACCGTCGCCCCGGGTGCCGACATACATGACCTCAGGATCATCGGGATCGAAATCGCAGCTGAGTATGTTGGGATTTGGAAGGTTATTGGTCAGCGAGGTCCAGTTTGTGCCGTCATCGGTACTTTTGTAAAAGCCCCTGTTGGTGCCGATAAAGAGGTTATAGACGTCAGCGTCATCCGGGTCGGGATTCAGGCCGATGCTGTATACTTCGAAGTTTGGACTTGCTTCTTCCCACTGTCCGCCGGCGTCCGTACTGACAAAAAGGCCGCTTACGGTTCCGGCATAAACGGTGGAATCATCGGGGGCCACGGCAATGTCATTAACAATATAGGTGCTTAGTCCCTCATTTGCCTCCTGCCAGCTCTTTCCCCGGTTGGTGCTCTTCAAAACGCCGACGGAGCTTGTGCCGGCATACACAATTTCAGTGGTGTTGTCCGGATCGAATGCCAGTGCCAGCACCGACGTGTTGGCAAGCTCACGGTTGATCTGAACCCACTGGTCTCCTGCGTCAGTGGATGTATAGATGTCCACGTCAAAGACGTTTCCGCTATAGGTGCCTGCATACAGTCTCTGCGTGTTACTGCGGTCAATAACAATTTCTCTGACGAACGGCCCCTCCAGAGCGCTGTCGGTGAGTATACCGGTGTTCTTTTCAAACCAGCTTATACCGCCGTTAGTGGTTTTGTACACGCCCTTGTCCGAGGCCGCATACACGGTTTCTCCGTCCACGGCAACACTGTACACGGGAACACCGAACAGGTCGGGAGCAATGTATGCCCAGTTCAGGGCATAATTGGTTGATTTATATACCCCGTTACTTGTCCCGGCATATACCACAGAGGGGTCGTCAGCTTTGATCGCCAGGTGGTGAACGAATTCAGGATCGTTGGCAGGATTGCTGCCCGTTTTGGACCACGCCAGGCCGAAATCGGTACTCTTGTAGATGCCGTTTCCAAAGGTGCCTGCATAGACCGTGTCGTCGTCTACCGGGTCCATGGCAAGGCTATAAACAGCTGAAGGGCCGGTGGGCGCCGCAGTCCAGGTGGTTCCTGCGTCGGTAGAGGTAAATATACCGTCGATGGTGCCGGCTGCAAGCCGAGTTGGGGACACCGGTGAGACGTCAAGGCAGTATGTCTGGTAGCCGGTAAGTCCTGATGATGCCCACTGCACACCGCCGTCAGTGCTTTGGTATACACCGCCGTTTGTGGTAGAATAGATAGTGGTCGGTGTAATGGGGTAGGGCGGCAGTGCCACTTCGTACACATAGAGGGTGCTGTCCTGATGTGTCCAGATATCTTCGCCGCTTTGGCTTTTAAAAATACCGACACCGGTGCCCACATATACCGCGTCATTGTCCATGGGATTTACAGCGATACTGTAGAGGGGCCCGCCGGATATGCCGATGGTGGCATGCAGGGGTGATACAGCCCATGCAACAATGCAAAAGATACACAACCCCATCAGGGGCCTGCATGTTTTTTTTCCAAACAGCGGCTTTTTAGGCATAAGCACGTGAGGATTTATTTTTTTCGCCTTTCAGGTATCACATTGTACAGGAAAACTCATAGTAATGAAATATCTATAAACAAATTGCATACCAAGTTTTCACAAAAATAATTTATTGGGATTTTTGGGCGGAAAACAGAAATTGAGAGGGTTTTTAAGGGTTTTTTCCCGTTTGGAAAAGACGGCAGCCTGTTTTAGGAAATGACAACGTCAAATAATTGACCAAAACGGGCCGTTTTTTCGCAAAAGTAAGAATGACAGACGAGAAGGACTGGTCGTCAGTTTTTAGTACAAAAACGGAACAAACATGCCACGGATTTATTAATATATACACTTGTATAAAGTGCTCCTGGATGCTTGATCCTGGATTCTGGTAAAGTCCTTTATTGGTTTTGTCTCTTTTTATGGAGGTCTTCGACCAGCATCTAACATCCGGCATCCAGAGGCAAGGATTCTGTGACCGGAAAAACGCAGCTTTGCCGTGTCGGCATGTCCACATAAGCGGGTCAGTCATATGAAAAAACTTATGTTTTCCCCGGGCGGAGCGTATGCTTATCTTGATCTTGACGAAAAAATATTTGCCGGGCAGTGCAGCGTGGAGCCCTATATGGCATCAGGACCGGGGGGACAGAAACGCAACCGTACATACAGTGCCGTGCGCATTACCCATCGCGCAACCGGCATTTCGGCCATTGCCGAAGAGAGCAGATCCCAGGCAGAAAACAGAAAGCGTGCTCTTAAAAGGCTGAAAAAAAATCTTGCGCTGTGTGTGCGCACAGAAACCGTGTGCGGATCCTTTACCATACACCATGTTGTTGAAACCTTTTTTGCCCCCGGAAACCAGGGGAAGATGAATATAAAAAACTCGCTTTTCCCCGTGTACTGTGCCGCACTGCTTGATGCGCTTGCTGCTGCGCAGGGCAAGGTCAGCGATGCCGCGAAAAAACTGCATATGTCAACGGGAAAAATGAACAGGCTGCTTGCCCGAGATAAAGACCTTTTTGCCGCTGCAAACAACGTTCGCACGTACTTTCACCACAAGCCGCTGAAAATTAAATAATTGAGTATTCTTCTATCTCTTTTTTGTGCTTTTTAACAAGAGCCTTTATTTTTACCGCATCCTCCTCGTTGAGACTAATAAATTTCACCCCCATCCCTTTTGGGAAAGAACTTTTTCTGGCCTTAAAGTTGATCCAGACAATTATACCTTCAATTTCCATAGGTTCGGTTTCCCCCGGCAGCGTTAGCTGGATCATGACATGGGTGTCCAGAGGCAGGGGATTTTCAGCTTTTACAAACAGGCCCCCGTTACTTAAATTCAGTATATAGGACCTGACAAAGGAACCCGCTTCTTTGTAGATTATCTCGATTTTAATCATTGCACGGGGTCCGGCCCTTTTTTCTTCAGCCATATGGAATTCTCAAATTCTATAAAAAAGATACTTTTTTTGATTAATTTATATTGTAGCGGTGCTTTTGTTATAAATCAAACTTTTTTATCTTTCTCCAGAGGGTGCTTTTATCGATACCCAGCTCCTTTGCAGCGCGTCCCCGGTGACCGTTATGCCGTTGCAGCACCTCCTGCACTGCCCTGGCCTCGGCCGTTTGTAGTGGAGATGTTTTGGGGGGGATATCCGGCGTTTCTTTCACGGCAGTCTGTTCTTTGAATTCACGGGGAAGATGTTCCATGGTAATAAGGCTGTCACGGCATAAAACAAAACCGTGTTCGATAATGTTTTCAAGTTCGCGGATATTGCCGGGAAATTCGTAGCTCATGAATGCTTCCATAACATCCTGTGATACGCCGGTTATATTCCTGCCCTTCTTTAAGTTGAACCGGTTAATGAAGTGGTCAACAAGAAGGGGGATATCTTCTCTGCGCCGGGAAAGAGGGGGCAAGACAATCTGTATCACGTTGAGGCGATAATAGAGGTCTTCCCGGAATGTGCCCCGGGCAAGCAGCTCGGTGAGGTTTTTGTTCGTGGCAGTGATGATGCGCACATCGGCCTTGAGCGGTTTTGTTGCACCCAGGGGTTCGTATTCTCCCTCCTGAAGGACCCGCAGCAGCTTTACCTGGAGGGCTGTTGAAAGATCTCCAATTTCATCAAGAAAGAGGGTCCCCCCCTCTGCCAGGGCAAAGCGGCCCGGCTTGTCTTTTTTCGCATCGGTGAAAGCTCCTTTGAGATAGCCGAACAATTCGGATTCAAGAAGGGTGTCCGGCAACGCGCCGCAGTTGACGGCAACATAGGGTCCGTCGGAGCGGTTGCTGGCATTGTGGATGGCACGGGCAAACAGCTCCTTGCCGGTACCGCTGGGGCCTCTGATGAGCACCGTGCTGTCGCTTTCCGCAATATCGGGGAGGACGGCAAATATTTTTCTGATCTCATGGTTCTTGCTGATAATGTCATGGAAGGTGTACTGCTGGTTTATCTGCTTGCGCATTTCTTCAATGGCAGAAAGGTCCCTGAAGGTTTCCACGCCGCCGACTGCTTTGGCTCCGGCATCCTTCAGCACCGCGGTGCTGACGCTCACAGGGAGGGTTTCTCCGCGACTGTTGAGTATGTTGATGCGCAGGTCGATTATCTGCTTGCCGCTCTGCAGTGTATTTTCAAGGGCACACGCGCCCTGGCAAATGCTTGAATGAAAAACATCAAAGCACTTCTGTCCTATTGCCTGGTCCCGGGGAATGCCGGTTATGCGCTCGGCAGCCTGGTTAAAGGAGGTTATGTTTTTTTCAAGGTCGATAGTGAAGACGCCGTCAGCGATACTGTTGAGTATTATTTCAAGCTGATTACTGTGTTGAGCGTTCTTTTTCATGAGACCGTACAAAGATACTGTTTAATTCTGCTTTTATTATAATGTATTAAATCCTTCCCTCCGTTTTGGCAAGAAAATAAAAAACCGATTTTTGTTCTTGCTGCACCGTTTACAGCGTGTTGTTTTGTTCGTATCGGATTAAAATTTCTGTTGACAAAAAAAGAGCACTCTTTATAATTATTAATTTGTAGGCTAATTAAATATTTCCCAAAGCCGTTTCATCTAAAGCTGTACCAGCCATGATGGCCGGCCGAAAGGGTAAGATCTGAAAAGGTCGTACCTCCCGTGATTGGAAAGGGAACAGAGAATAACGGATGGTATGTTTAACGCCGGTATCCTTCAACCACGGGTACCGGCGTTTTTTTATGGTTGAAACGGAATTCTCAACGAACTTTTTTATGAGGTGCGACATGCAAAAACAGATAAAGAAGGCTGTCGGGACACTGGTGCTTCTGTGTGCTTTCGCGACAGCAGCCGCGCAGGACTGCGCTGCAATCGAAAATCCGGAATATGTTTTTCTTACACCCGATACGGGAACGGTGACCCGGAACTTTTACAACCGGAACATCTTTGAACTTGAAGGGTTGAAGAACATGCAGTTTTTTGTCCTGATCATGGTGGGCATAGATGCCGAGATCAATAGTTTATACACGCGCCTGAGCGCTTCCCCCGTCATGGCCGACTATGAGGGCAGGCTTCGCTATGCCCTTGCGGGAGCGGGCATTCCCTTTGGTATCTTTTACGACACCGAGACAGTAGTTGACTCAACATCCAACAGCAACAAAATAGAGCAAACCCTTGCCGTCGGTTCCAACGTTGCCATTGCAATTGTGGGGGCAACGGTTTTGTACCGACAGGAGGTCTCCCGGGAAGTTGAAATGACCATCAAATTTGAACTTGAGTAGCTGCACATACCGTGAATGTGTGACAGTGGAGAAACAGACATGATCAAACAGGGCACTCTATCGGTGAAAGCCGTGCTCCGAATGCTGGTGGTCGGTATGGTGTTTCTGCCCGGATTTGCCGTGGCAGGAAGCAGCGCAGAAAGTTCTGCGGACGAGCAGGCCGGTGTTTTTTCCCTGGGAGAAGTGGTTGTCGAGGGCCGGGGAGAAACAATCACCCAGGTGACGACGGTCGATATCGTGGACGAGGAGCGCATAGAGCTGACCACCTCCCAGAACGTGGCGGATGCAATCAGGACCGTGCCGGGGGTCACCCTGTATTCAACGGCAAGTCCCAAAAACGAGTCAAACTTCATGATCCGGGGGCTTGAGCAGCGATACGTTCCGGTATTTTTCGACGGGATACCCATTTCCGTACCCTATGACGGCTATGTGGATACCGGCAAGCTCACGTCAAGCAATATAGCAAAAATATCGGTGAGCAAAGGAATCAGTTCTGTGCTGTACGGGTTCAACACCATGGGCGGTGTGGTAAACATTGTCACCAAGAAACCCCACAGGCTTGTTGAAGGTGATTTTGACGTAACGTGGAGCGAACGCAATACCTGGGACGCCAATGTTGATTTGGGTGCCCGGGTGGGGAAGTTTTATCTCACCCTTAACGGGGGTTATTTTGATTCAGACGGGTTCATGCTCGCCCACCGCTACCGGTATGAAAAACTGCAGAAGGGCCGAAGGCGCATCAACTCGGACGTCAAGGACCGCTGGTCGGGATCATGCAAGCTGGGCTTTTTGCCCTTTGAAGGACATGAATATGCCCTGGGTGTTATGTCTTCAGACGGAGAATGGGGCCTCCCTCCTGCTTCAGACGGGATCATGCCCCGGTTTTTTCGGTTTTCCGAGTGGGAAAAGACCACCGGGTACTTTATCGGTGAAACGCGCATAACCGATAAGCTCCACCTGAAAACCCGGGTCTACTATGACAAGTATGATAACCTGCTTGACGGCTATGACAACGTGCTGTATGACCGGCAGACGGCAGCCTACGCATTTCACAGCACCTATGACGACTACAGCGCGGGCGGCTCGGCGGTTGTTCGCATGAACTACATTCCCCGTACCACAACGAGCTTCTCCTTCCACTACCGCGACGATGTCCACAAATCCCAGGCAGACCGCTTTGAATCATGGCTCAGGTTTGAGGCGGAGATGTTTTCCTACGGCTGTGAAAACGATATAAAGATAACCGATGACATTTTTCTGGTGTTCGGGTTCAGCTATGACCGGCAGGAGCCCCAGGAATCAACAGGCTACCGCCTCCGGGACGACGAGGACGCGTGGAACCCCCAGGTGGGACTCACGTGGCAGGTTGTCGATGATACCCGGTTTCACCTCTCATACGGAAAAAAGTCACGCTTTCCCACCATGCATGAGCTCTATTCCGAGCGCCTGGGAATGAACGTTCCCAATCCCGGCCTGAAGGTGGAACGGGCGGAAAACTGGGAGGTGGGAATCGAACAGCAGCTGCCGGGTGATACGACGGCTCGGGTCAATCTTTTCTACTACCGCATCAAGGACATGATTATCAAGAAAGAAATCGCGACCAAGCTGTATCAGTATACAAATCTCGGCAAGGTCAGGCTCCAGGGAGTTGAGGTGAGTTTTAAAACGGGTTTTATTAAGAACAATGATTTTGAGATGCACTATACCCTGCTGGATGCTGAGGACCTGTCCTCCGAGAGCACCAGCAGCCATCTCTGGGGCAGGTCAAAGCACAATCTGTATATCAGCGACCATTTCCGCATAAACAGCCGGCTTTCACTGTTCGGCAAGGTAACCTGGCAGTCAAAGACGTACTTCGAGGACACAAACGACTATAACAAGTGGAAAAAACATGAAGCCTACATGCTGGTGGACCTGAAAGCAATCCTGCAGGTGACCGATTACCTGAGCTTTGAGGCGGGCGCCAAAAACCTGTTTGATGAGAATTACAAATGGGCCGACGGATATCCCCGGCCCGGCCGGACATTTTTTACCACACTGCGCGGGAAATTCTAAGTGCGGACACACCTGAAAGGAAAAGGGAGGTTAAACAGGACGTGAACATTAAAAAATATACAATTGTTTTTCTCTGTGCGGTTTTTCTCTGTGCGGGCAATGTGCATGCCGAGGCCGATACCACGCTGAGCGTAACCGGCGAGGTTATGCAACCGCTGAACCTGACGCTGGATGACCTGCACCGGTTTCAAACCGTTCAGGTGCAGCACTGCGGTGTGCTTGCCGACGGTACATACAAAGGATTTTTTACCTTCGGCGGTGTTCCGCTGAGAACCCTGCTTGAGCTGGCGCACATTGCCAAGGGCGATACCGGATTTCAACGGCCCATTGATCTGGTGATTATGGTCACCAGTAGGGACGGCCGGCGCGCAGCGCTGTCATGGGGCGAGATCATGAACAGCAATCCCTCTTCTTGTATCGTTGCCCTTACAACGCTACCGGTCACGCCCAAGAAGAAGTGCACCATGTGCCATAAAAAGGGGGAGTACGAAGCCTACCAGGAGCAGCTTGACCGCAGCGTGGGCCTGCCCAAGCTGGTCGTTTCCGGTGATCGGTATGCTGACCGGTGCCTTGAAAACATTATCAGCGTCCAGGTGCTTGACCTGCGTCCCCGCATGGCAGCCGGCAAAAACAAAAAGGCCTTTTCAGCCCAGTTTACGGTATCAGGGGCGGTAACGCGTGAGCTGACCATACAGGATCTTGCAGCATATGCACCGCGCACGACTCGCATTACCTATGTGGGAGAGGGCAGCGGGTTTCACGGCTTCAAGCAGTACGGCGGCGCATCACTGAAGGATATCATCACCGACGCGGGTGTCGCGGCTGATCCCGGCACGGTGATGCTCGTCAAGGCAGCAGACGGCTTCCGATCGGCGGTCTCCTACGGGGAGCTTTTTTTCTCACGCAGCGGCGGAGATATCCTGATGGCCGACTCATGCGGAGGAAAGCCCCTTGAAAAGTTCGGGGCCTTCAGCCTGGTTGTTCCCGATGACCTGATCACAAACCGGGGTGTGGGCGCCATCACCGGCGTTGAGGTGGTTTCTCCTGAGAAGAAGGGGAAAATCTATGCCGTGGGCATAGGATGCGGAGACACCAACCTGATAACCCTTGAAGCCATCTCGACCATGGCAAAGGCGGATGTTTTTGTCTGCCCGCCCGATATCAGGAAGCGGTTTGCCGCATACATGGGCGGCCGGCCGGTGCTTTTTAATGTGTATGACTTTGCGCCGCCGGTGGTCAGGAAAAAAAATCACGGCGGCTCTACGGAAGCTTTCCAGAAAGGCCTTCATGACGAGCGTGCCGAGCGGGCAGTTATTCTCGAAAAAGCCCTGAAACAGAACAAGAATATCGTGGTCCTTGACTACGGCGACCCGACGTTTTTCAGCGGGTGGAGCTGGATGCGGGACTTTTTTAGTGCCGACACCATACAAATCATACCGGGCATCGGCTCCTTTGCTGTGGCAAGCACACTCTTAAAAGACAAAATCGGACTGCGGCGCTCGGTTGTGCTGACCACGGATAAGAAGCTCAGGGAGAACCCCGACCTGTTAAAGGCAGTTGCCGAAAAAGGTGAAACCATCGGTATTTATATGGCGCTGAAGCATCCTGAAAAGATAGCTTCTTTGCTCAAGCAATTTTATCCGGATCAGACACCCGCGCATTTGGTGTACAAAGCGGGATATGCAGCAGGCGAGAAGGTCATTACAACGACGGTGGGCGGGCTTCAGCAGGCGGCAGAACAGGAAGAAGAAAAACTGCTGGGACTTATCTGCCTCGGCGACACGAAAAGCGGGAAATGTGAATAGGTTCCGGCCCTGTTTTAATTGTTAATTAATGTAACCAGTGTTCGTTTTTGATTTTGTGCACTGAAGAAAAAACCGTATAATAAACACAACAAAGGAGGTTCTGGTATGAAAAAAGGATTACACGTGTACATGCTGTTTTTTGTTCTCATGGGCGCCTTGATTATCGGTGCGGGCTGTGATCCGGCAGATGACCCCGATAACGGATCAGACGCGACGGCGGGCTGGGACGGCGGCCAGTCGATCACGGTTACCGACGGAGATGCTTCCGTGAGCGTTGCCCTTGACGGCCTTGATCTGTATGACTGCAGCAATGGCGACTGCGTGCGGCTGTCGGATGTTGTTGATAAATCAGCTGTTACCGACACGCCGGACACTAAATATTATAATCTGATGGCAAACGACGGCTTCAGCATGATGGACATGATCATCAAGAAAGGTGCAAGCAGCGGCCTTCCGCCCTGGCAGGACATGCAGGACGGCTACCTGTATGATGCCGGCGGCGAGAAGGGCATTGCCGTTGAATGGGGCGAAGATACCGTCGCAACCCAGAGCGGTTTGGGGTTTTACCAGATGTCGCAGATGGACGAAGGCACCATCGAGATATTTGATGACGATATAAATTAATATCAGGCAACGCATCTTCAGGTGTGTGCCTGTGATTTCTGCCGGTATTTTTATCCGGCAGGCTTCTTAGCGGGGATGAAAAGCAGATGGGATTTTCCGTCATTGACGAAAAATCCCATTCCCGCTTTTGATAACGGGGAAAAAAAATGAGAAAAGCATGAGCGCTCCCGTAAAAGGCAGTAAAAAAAAGCCAGCGAAACAGGGGTTGAGCCGTGAGCTGGGGCTTGGTTCTGCCTCGATCCTTGTTATCGCAAATATGATAGGAACCGGTGTGTTTACCACAACGGGATTCATAATGGCGGAGCTGCACAATCCCGCTGCAATGCTTTCCTGCTGGCTGGTGGGCGGGCTGTTTGCCCTGTCCGGGGCCCTGTGCTACGGTGAGCTGGGAGCCATGTTTCCCCGGGCGGGCGGTGAATATGTTTTCCTGCGGCAGAGCATGGGTGAGCTGATGGGGTTTCTTTCAGGATGGATATCCCTGATAGTCGGGTTTTCGGCACCCATTGCGGCCACTGCAATAGCTTTTTCCCGGTATTTTTTTCGCGCCGTGCCCCAGGGCTTAACCGGCGGCCCGGACAGCCCGCTGTTCGGCGGACAGTATGTATGTGTTTCACCGGTGTGCCTGCTTGCGGTTGGTGTTATTACCCTTTTTACGGTTCTGCATTGCTTCAGCATTTCCCTGGGCAGCTCCGTGCAAAATGCGCTCACCCTCTTCAAGATCGCTGTTATTGTTGTGTTTATTGTCGCCGGGTGGAGTTACGGCTCGGGCTCCCTTGAGCATTTCAGCTCGTCGTTTGATAGTTCAGCAAGTCTTTCAGGGCCCTTTGCGGTATCACTTATTTTCATTTCGTTTGCATACAGCGGTTGGAACGCCGCGGCATATCTGGGAGCCGAGATAAAAGATCCGTTACGCAACCTGCCCCGTTCCCTGGTGCTCGGCACGGGGGTTGTCATTGTTCTGTATATGCTGCTGAACATGACCTTCATCTATGCGCTGCCGGCTCACAAAATGAGCGGCGTGCTGGAGGTGGGGGCGCAGTCGGCCATAGTGCTGTTCGGTTCCCGGGTGGGCATGCTGTTCTCAGGGGCCATTTCACTGTGTCTTCTCTCTGTTATAAGCGCCATGATCATGGTGGGACCGCGGGTTTATTATGCCATGGCCCGGGACGGGCTCTTTTTTCGTTTCATCGGCGTTGTTTCACCCAGGCACCATGTCCCGGTATATGCAGTTGCCGTGCAGGGATTCATTGCGGTATGTATTGCAGTGACGTCATCCTTTGATGTACTGCTGATGTACATCGGCTTTACCCTTGCTCTTTTTGCCATGCTCAGCGTATGCGGCATGGTGCTCCTGCGCATAAAAAGTCCCCAGGCAAAGCGGCCGATAAAGACCTTTCTCTACCCCGTTACGCCGGTATTCTTCGTGCTGGGAAATGCCTGGATAATCTTCTATTCAATAACGTCACGTCCTGTCGTGTGCCTGTACGGTCTGGGAACCATTGCCGCGGGAGTGGTGGTCTACCTTTTGTTCAGCAAAAACCGGAAAGAAGGCGCACGATGATTCCGCGCTATTGCACGGTAGAAACAGGTTGTATGCGCGCAGTAAAAAAGCTGCTGAAGGGGTTTTGTGTTGTTGTTGCCGCTATGATGATCCTTGACGGCGCCGCCGCCGCTGCAGACGGCACGAAACGGGAGGATACCGACGGTGACGGTACAATGGACAGGGTAATCCATTATGACGGAGCGGGAAACGTCGTAAAGCTTGAGGTCGACAAAGACGGCAACGGGAACCCGGAGCGCGTTCAGCACTATCGTGACGGCACGCTGATCATGCTTGAGCGTGACCTTGACGGCGACGGGTACCTGGAATGCCGCGACCATTTCAAGGATGAAAAGCGCCTGCGCAATGAGCGAAGTGATGCTCAGGGGCGCCTAAACCGGGTAATTACCTTTGATGAGAAAGAGCAGCCGTCAACAATGGAGAAAGACTCGACCGGAGACGGTGCTTTTGATACGCAGTGCCGGTATGTTGAAAGTGTTATATCACGCTGCACCAGGGACAGCGATGCCGACGGCACCGTTAACGAGTGGCAGACATTCAGGGACGGCAAGCCCTGTGAAATCAAGACCGACAGCGACGGGGATGGAAAGATCGAAAAACATATTTTCTATAATACCGGCGGCCTTATAGAGAAAAGCCTGCACGACTTTGACCGGGACGGAACTATGGAGGTTGTGCGAAGCTACACAGACGGTGAGATGAGCCTCGAGCTGAAGGACCTTAACAGCGACGGGAAAGACGATGTCAGCACCCGTTTCAGCCGGGGCAGCGCCGTTGAACAGAAGAAGGACACGAACCTCGACGGCAGCTGGGATGTTTTTACCCGCTTTAAGAACGGCGTCCCGGCGGGACAGGAGAAGGACACCAACTTTGACGGCGCCTGTGATATGTTTGTTTTGTTCGACCAGGAAGGGCAGATGCTGGAAACCAGGGAGGATACGCGCTACTGCAACAAGATTGATCGCAGGCGGCAGTATGTAAAGGGCGTATTGAACAAGGTTTCCTATGACGAGGACCTTGACGGACATATGGAGACCGTCACCCTGTATGAGGACGGCAGGCGAACGCTGCAAACCCGGGATGAAAACGGTGACGGGAGGCCCGATGTAACGCTCCGGTATAACCGCAAGGAACAGAAAAAGTGCATGGAGTGCGATACCGACTGTAACGGCAGATGTGATCTCTGGCAGCATTTCCGGCAAGGGCAGCTTTACCGCATTGAGAAAGATGAAAACGGCGACGGCCGGCCGGACATGATTGTATATTATAAGCATGCAGTAAAAAAGCGCATGATCAGGGACACTGATGGTGACGGCCATTTTGAGACCACCCAGTGGTTTAACCGGAAGAAATGGGACGTTGTTGTGGCAGTAGATGAAAATAATGACACTCATCCCGAAATGAGGCTTTTTTATAAAAAAGACGTCATTCGGAAAAAGGAGATCGACCAGGACAGCGACGGCCGCATGGAGGCACATGAAATTTATGATGAACACGGCAATCTGGTTAAAAGCATGGAGGATCATGACAATACCGGAACGCTGAACATCACCTGGTTCTATAACGACAAACAGGAAGCAGTCAGGGCGGAAAAAGACGGTAACGGTGACGGACGTATCGACCTCTGGTATCACTATCAGGGCGGAAGCCTGGTAAAGGTTGAGGAGGATACCAACAGTGACGGAAGCCCTGATCTCTGGGAGGATTATGACAGCGCCGAGGCGCTGATACGCCGTTCACGTGACTTGAATTACGACGGCAAACCGGATATTGTCGACCAAGAGGACGAGGCCCGGACAAAAGAGAACGGCATGGCACAAAGCGCCGGGCACTAGAAGGTAGAATGTAACAAGGAGGTACGGGTTATGATTGATTTTCTTGCAAAGGGGGGCATTCTTGTCGGTCCCATACTGTTGTGTTCAATGGTTGCTCTTGCAATTTTTCTTGAGCGCATTATCCGATTTTCACAGATGAAGATCATGGGGGAGGAACTGCTTCCCACCATGGTCGGCCATGTGTCGGCGGGCGAAGACGACCAGGCCTGTGAGCTCGCCCGGGTAAGCAATACGCCCATGGGGCGGGTACTGATGCAGGGAATGGAGGTCAAGGAAAGCGATCTCGATACCCTGGAGACCGTGCTGGTGCACGCTGCAGAGGAGGAGGTGCGGGGGTTCTCCCGGTATCTCCAGTCCCTTGCAACCATCGCCAACATCACTCCCCTGCTCGGGCTCCTGGGTACAGTGATCGGCATGATCAAGGCCTTTATGGTGATTCAGCAGATGGGAGGGAAGGTGAACGCCTCGGTGCTTGCCGGAGGCATCTGGGAGGCAATGCTCACAACCGCCCTGGGTCTTGCGGTGGCCCTGCCCACCATGGTCGGCCACAGCTATCTTTCCGGCAGGGTAGACAAGTATGAGGTCCAGCTGCAGGACGGTGCGGTGATGCTCATTAAAGCATTGAGCACCAGAAGAAACAATAAAACCGGACACTAAGGGGGCAGCGTATGCTGAAAAAAAGTCGTAAAAAAACACGCTATGCAATCAAGATGCCCATGACGTCCCTGATTGATATTGTATTTTTGCTGCTGGTCTATTTTTTGCTCACCACCAACTTTATTGTGGATGAAGGCATTAAGATAAAGCTTCCCCAGGCAAAGGCCTCGGCACCCCAGACGGAAAAGGAAATTATGGTCTATGTCGACCGTGAGGGCAGAGCATATCTCGGCAAAGAAGAAGTAAACACGGCAGACCTTTTTACGCGCCTTAAAAGCAAGATCGGGTCCCAGCGCGAAAAGCTGGTTGTTATCCGGGCCGACCGCAGAGTTGTTCTCAACAAGGCGGTGCGGGTCATGGATATCGCAAAGGCGGCGGGGGCAGGAAGGCTCTGCCTGGCAACGGAAAAGGATTTGTAACGGATCCGGTAAAGGACAATGCGGCTCAGTGGAAATTTTTTCAAGAATATGGTGAAAAGCGGCCCGGTAAACGGGGCTGATACAACACAGACCGCCCGGCCCAACCGTCTTCTCAGGTGGCTGCTGGCACTATCGTTCATCGTCCACCTGTTTGTTCTGGGCTATGTTTCGGGTATTTACCGGGCACATCAGCTGAGCTTTATCGAGCTCTCAATGCGCTCTATCGCAAAGCCGTTTACCCGCACCATCCCCCGGCCCCGGTACCGCCCGAAAAAACATCCCAAACCCCGGCAGATACAGGACCGGAAAATAGTCAAGCCCATGCCCAGATTCAAGCCCCTTAAGCTGGAGCCCCTTGATACCGACGCGCCGGACAGCATTGTTGAAAGCCTGTCCGTGCCGGTGATCCCCGAGGTTTCAGGAGATAATTTTTCCGATACCCAGGCATCAGCGGTTGAGTACACAACCATGCAGGACTATTTTGAGATGGTTAAGGATGCCATTGAACGGCATAAAAAATATCCCTATCAGGCGAAGTCACGGCAGGTGGAGGGTCGGGTCCTGCTGCAATTTGTCATCACCAGCCTCGGCAGCGTCAGGAACATTGAAATCATTAAGACATCCCGGCATCAGGTTCTTGATGATGCAGCGCTCAAGGCCGTCCGAACTGCCGCGCCCTTTCCCGCACCCCCAAGGGGCCTGTTCAAGGGTGATGTCCCGCTGCAGATCAGTATAGTATTCGAGCTCACGCCACTGTAGATATGCGAGGTACGTAGTATGAAAAAACTGTTCTGGACAGGTGCCGCACTGTTTGTCCTTGTTGTAACGGCACAGGTCGAAGCCGGCAGCAAGGACATGCTGTTTCATGCGGGTGTCGGGCAGCGCAGCTCGCTGAATGAAATAAAGGATGCCTTTGAGCAGCTGCACCCCGAAACAATGGTTAATTTTTCCTACAAAGGCTCCGGCTATTTTATAGCCGATCTGACCCGGTCACAGCAGGGTGATCTTTTCATGCCCGGCGAGGAGTTCTACCTGCTCCAGGCGGTGGAGCGGGGTTTTGTCGTTGATTATAATCCCGAGACAGACATTCCCGCTTATTTTATTACCGTGATTATAACGCCTCGCGGGAATCCTGCCGGGATAACAAAACTGGAGGATTTCGCACGGCCGGGCGTACGCGTGGGACTCGGCAACCCGCGCTCATGCGCCATCGGCCTCTGGCAGATGAAGACCCTCAAAAAAGCGGGCATATTGAACGAGGTCAAGAAAAACACCGTGCTGAGCGCCAAATGCATTCCGGAGCTCGGCAATGCCGCCCAGCACAGGGCCATTGATGCCACCATTGTCTGGGCAACAACAGCGGTGCTGTATCTCAGAGACTGCGAGATTATTCCCATAGAGCCGCAGTATCGCGGCGTTGTGCGTCTTCCGGTGGGGATCCTGCGCTTTTCACGCTATCCCGATCAGGCGAAGCTGCTTAAGAAGTTTATCCTCTCAGACCGGGGCCGGCAGATTTTTCACCGCCATGCCTATGCCATTGATCCCGCTATCCCGGTTGATAAGGACGGATTCTGCCTGGACGATGCAACAGATAAAGAAATGCAGTACCTTGTAAATGCGGCAAAGGCAGTCAAGAATCCTGCCCTGCCGATGACCCCGGAAATTATTGGAGACCTGGCCGGCGAAGTGCTGCGCCAGCGCAAGACCAGACGCGCCGGCAACTAAGTGGACATATGCAATGAATATTAGGGTAAGTAACATGCAAGGCCGCTGGTGGCCCTGCTTGTGTACAGTAGCGGTTTTTGCCGCAGTGACGGCCTATGGTGTGCTGATTCTCAGCAACTGGGCATATCTCGGCTGGCACGATACGCTCTATTTTTTCTCCCGGCCCAGAATGTGGCAGCGCTTCTGGCTGACGCTGTGGACATCGGTGGTATCCTCCGCCGTTTCCCTGCTTGTGGGAATTCCGGCAGGCTATGCGCTTTCGCGCTTTCGGTTCCCCTGCAGAAATCTTTTTGCCACCATTATCGACCTTCCCATTGTCGTGTCGCCTGCGGTAATCGGTGCATTTCTTTTCGGTATTACCAGCCGATTTCCGTTTGATGTGATAAGTCAGCAACTGGGCATTTATATAGGAAGAAATGTCTACGGCGTACTGCTGGTTCAGTTTACGGTAACCGCCGCCTTTTGTGCGCGGCTTATGAAAGCAACCTTTGATATTATTCCTGAACGCTTTGAGGCGGTTTCCCGAAGCCTGGGGGCCTCAAACACCAGGACGTTTTTCAAAGTGGTGCTTCCCATGGCAAAGACCGGTATACTCGCCAGTGCTCTTGTGGTATGGGCGCGTGCCGCTGCGGAGTGGGAGGGGCTGATGCTTTTCGTGGGGGCCACCGAGGGCAAGACCGACATACTGCCTTTTGCAATATATCTTGACTGGAACGGCGGAATGATGGGCTGGGTAGTATCCATGACCATCGCATGCGTCCTGATGGCAATTGCCGCCATGAGTGCCATGCGCATAATCGGGGGCAAGAGCCATGTCTGGTGAGCGCAAGCGGTTCAGCCTCTTTTTTTACAGTTTCGCGGTATTGCTGCTGCTGTATTCAGCATACCTGTTCGTGAGCAATGTAGATCAGCTTTTTGTTACCCAGGCGGCCGTGAAAACCAGGGAGCTTACCAGTATCTGGGATGAAAACAGGGAAGTAATGAACCGGTTTGCAGGGGGGTTCTGGAAGGATCCCTACTTCTGGAAATCCCTTAACCTGACTCTTGCCATAACCCTTATTACCACGCTTATCGCCACCGCGGCCGGGGTTCCTGCCGCCTATGCGCTGTCACGATACAGGATACCCGGAAAAAGCCTCATTGAAGTGATTTTTTCTGCGGTGATGGTGCTTCCCGCCTCGTCTATCGGGTTGTGTTTGATTGTACTGTTTAACTACGGCCCGCTCTTTGCCATACAGCAATGGGCAGGGTTCAGGGTGGCCCACAGCATATTCCCCGGCATGGTTATTGCGTCACTGGTGCTTTCCTTTGCCTTCGGCGTAAGCGCCTGGAAGGCCACATTCAAAAACATCAACCCCCGCTTTGAACTGGTTGCCCGCAGCCTGGGCAGCTCGCGGTGGTGTGCTTTTAAAACAGTGACCCTGCCCCTTGCCCGGGGAGGGATCGGGTGCGGGATCATTCTCGCCTGGACCCGGGCCATGGCAGAGTTCGGTGCCGTACTTCTTTTTTGCGGAACCTTCAGGGAACTTCCAGTCTCGCGCTTTTCCGGTTTTACCAGGATGGTGGGAATGGACCAGGCGGACTGGCTGTCTATTGCGGTATGGGCACAGATAGAATACGGCAATGTGGAATACGGATTTGCCCTTGCCTATGTGCTGGTGGTGTTCGGTGCAATGGCCATGTATGTTATGCACCGGATCGGCGCCAAGGGCCATATATGGTAAGGGCTGTCAGGAGGTATAATGATCGAGATATCAAACCTGAGCGGAGAACTCGGGGAATTTCGTTTGCGCGATATAAATCTGCAGGTTGACGAGGCGGAATATCTTGTCATCCTGGGCCCCACCGGTGCCGGAAAGACGGTTTTACTCGAGTACGTTGTGGGAATTCACCGCCCCCGGCAGGGCACCATACTGGTTGAGGGACAGGATATTACGGGTCTTGACATTGAGGAGCGCAATATTGCGTATGTGCCCCAGGATTACGCGCTGTTTCCCAATATGAATGTTGAAAAAAACATTGCGTTCGGCCTGGCGGCCCGCCGTGTTAAGCAGCGCACCATAGACGAGACGGTAGAGCGTATTCTTACCGCACTGGGCATAGAGCATCTCAGGTTCCGGATGCCGCTTAATCTGAGCGGGGGTGAAAAACAGCGCGTAGCGCTTGGCCGGGCAATGGCCACCGGCCCGAAGCTGGTGCTGCTTGACGAGCCGCTGTCCGCCCTGGACGAGAGCCTCCGGTCAAGCATGGCCCGGGAACTTCGCCGGATACAAAAGACGCTTAACGGCACGTTTATTCATATCTGTCATAATTTTGAAGAAGCGGCAGACGTCGCAGACCGAATTGCCGTTATGAACCAGGGCCGTCTTGTCCAGACCGGAACACTTGAGGAAATTATGCGTAACCCCAAGAACGAATTTGTGACACGTTTTCTCAAAACACAGAATATTTTCGATGCGGTTTCAGACGGCGCGCTGCTGACAGTAGGTGATATGGTGCTGCGCAAGCCCGGGACCCGGCCGGGTGAGGTTGTCGGTGCAATACGGCCGGAAAATATTACCCTTGTAGACAATAATGGCAGCAGGGGTGAAAATGTGTTTTCCGGCAGGATTGTGCGGATGCAGAGGAAACCCTGCTTTGTCGAGCTGGAGGTGGATATCGGTATTCCGCTGATTTTGTACAGCACACCCGACAACGGCTGCAAAGAGGGTGAAACGGTTTCGGTTGAACTGGCGCCGGGGCATATTATCGTGACCGAGAAAGAGTGATTGCCGACATGCTGAGGAGATCTGCCCGGCTGATTACCTATGTTACTGCCGTTATATGCGTGCTGCTGTTACCGCTTCAGGCAGCCGGCCTTGAAACCGGCTGCGTCGCATGTCACAGCAAAGAACAGGTTCAGCTGCGCAAACCTGCCGCTGAACCCATCAGGATACGAACAGGGGGGCGCACACGGGTCATAACCCTTGAAGATGCTTTTGCATTCAGAGGGCACCCCTGCTCGGGTGTTGTCATTGCTTTTCTCGCCCTTCGTCAGGGCATACAGGAACTGTGGGGCGGCAGAATCCCGGACCGCAGGGACATGGCGGTTTTGTCCCGCACAAAAAGGGGAGGGGCCGTAAGTGTTTGTGATCTGGTTATGGGCGGCGGCCGAAGCACACATGAAATGACTGTACAAACGGCCAAGCCGGGCACAGGGAATTTCCATTTTGTCATTATAGACAAATCAGCCTCCCGGGCCGTTGATATCATACTCAGGCAGGATGCGCTGCCCGGGCAGTTCATGCCGCTCAAAAAGAAGCTTCAAAACAAAAGCCTCGGCCGAAAGGGATGGGAGACCCTGCACGGCTGCATACAGGAAATTATAATCGGATTTCCCGACAGGAGTCCCGGAGAACTGTTTGAAAAGCCCGCACCATACGACCTCATTGTGTGGTGACCATTGTTTTCCGGAAACCCCGTGCTCCGCAGCGGGTCCTTAGATCCCGCGGCAATGCGGGAGAGGCGAAAGGAAACTTTCCACATTCGTGGATCTTTGGCTTTCGGCCGACAACTGTTTTCATTACTGCAACCCAGGAGGAAAGGAAACTATATGAGGTGCACATTTTCAGCAGTGATTATCGCGGTTATGATTGCGTCTGCAGCATCAGGGCTGTATGCTGCAGACCGGCTTGATGCAAACCTGCCCCTGAAAGAAGTGTTTATTGAAGCAAACCGGCTTTTTGAGCAGCAGACCGGGACACGCGTTGCGGCAGCCTGGTTTAATCCGGGCGCTCCGTTGGAAAAGTATTATGTGCCGAATACGCCGGTAAAGATCGTCTATAACGCGGGACGAGCAGACAGTAAAAAGATTCTGACCACAACCCTGGCACACCTGCCGGCTGCCATTTCTGCCGAAAAGGAGCGCTTCCCGGGACTCATCTATATCGGCAATGATCTTTAATACCACCATGCCATGAAGCTACAGGATACTACGCGACGTTTTTTTATATATGCTCTTGTATTTGCCACCGGCGCGGCAGGGCTCATGTACCAGGTTGCATGGCACAAATATCTCGGCAGGCTTCTGGGAAGCGACAGCATGGCAACGGCTATCATTCTGGCGGCTTTTCTCGGCGGGCTGTCAATGGGCTATGTGCTGTGCGGCAGGTTTACAACCCGGGTAAAAAACTGTTTCAGAACCTACGGCCTGCTCGAAGGCGTTATCGGCGGCTGGGGTCTTCTCTTCCCCTACCTTTTTTCGGCAGTTGAAGCCGGCACCGGGTCATGGTCATTTGCTCCCCCCGTTACCATTGTCCTGCAGGGCTTTGCATGCACGGTTATGCTCACCGGCATTCCCACGCTGTGCATGGGTGCAACAATTCCCTTTCTCACCCGGGGCCTGTCGGCAACGCTTGCGGCGGCAAGCCGCGTTCATGCCCGGATATACGCAATCAACACAGCAGGTGCCTTTCTGGGCAGCCTTGCGGCAGGGTTTTTCCTCATTCCCTCAATGGGCCTTCCCCTCACCGTGCAAACAGCGGCCTTTTTGAATCTGGGTGCCGCCCTGTTTTTCCTGTTGACACGCAATACGGCCGCCCGGGCATCCGGTGATACAGCGGACAGCAACGCCCATGACCCGCAGGCTCCCCCCTCGCCATATCCGGCAGGGGTTTTGTATGGCATTGCTTTTATAAGCGGCATGTACGTTATGAGCCTGGAAAATGTTTTTATCCGTCTAACCGGTATCTGCCTGGGCTCGTCCTCCTATTCATATGCAATGATTGTGGCAGTTTTTGTGCTTGCCATCGCAGCAGGCAGTTACGGCGTGGGCATGAAAAAAGAGATCAAGCCCCGCAGCCTGTGCATAAACCAGCTGCTCATCACCCTCTGCCTGGCGGCGCTCTATGTCGGTATTGATACCTGGCCCTACGGGGCGCACCTGATCAGGATAGCCAGCCAATCAAACGAGGCCGGGTTCTGGGTATATTACCTGCTTGTTTTTTTGTCCCTGTGCAGCGTGCTGCTGTTGCCGGTGGCTCTGATGGGGGCAACGGTTCCGTTGGTATTTAACGAGCTTAAGAAAGACCTCCACCATGTGGGGCATCACTCCGGCGTACTGTTTTCCTGGAACACGGCAGGCAATCTTGCCGGAAGCCTGACCGGCGGCATCGTGCTGTACCGCTTTCTCGACACAGACGGTGTTTTTACCTGCACCGTGTTTCTTGCGGCAGGCTCGGCATGCCTTGCCGCCCGCTTTATTTCAACGAGGCTCCTGGCAGTCTGCTCTGTGGTGTGTGTCGGTGTTCTGACGCTGCTTTTTTACCAGCCCCTGTATGATGAGAGCCGCTTTGTATTCGGTACCTTCAGAATCAGGCATATCCTTGATTCCTCTTTGCAGGGGCCGCGCGCATTTTTCAGCAGCTTTACCAAGAAACATAAAGTCCTTTTTCACCGTGACGGTCCCTTTGCCTCGGTCTCCGTTGTGGAAGGCCCGTCAGGCGGGTCCTTTGACCGTGCTTCCCGGGCAATTTTTATAAACGGCAAGTCCGACTCCGACACCACAGGGGATATCTATACCCTGCGGCTGTCGGCACACCTGCCGGCACTTCTGGCCCGGCACAGAAAAAGCGTTCTTGTTATCGGTTTGGGTACCGGTGTTACCGCCGGTGAACTTACCCTGTACGATGACATTACCAGGATAGATGTTGCGGAAATTTCTCCCACCGTGGTGGATGCCCTGCCGCTCTTTTCCCCCTTTAATTACAGCGTTTCCAATGATCCGCGGATCAATATCCACGTCGGAGACGCGTTTCGCCTGCTGCGCAACAGCGGCCGCACGTGGGATATAATCATATCAGAGCCCAGCAATCCGTGGGTCAGCGGTGTAGATTTGCTGTTTACCCGGGAATTTTACCGCCTGGCAAGGCAGCATTTGGCTCCGAGCGGTATGCTGCTTCAGTGGGCGCAAATGTACGCTGCGGATGAACATATGCTGGGAATGATTCTCGCAACAGTGCGGCATGTATTCAGGGAGGTTCGTGTTTTTATGTCAAGCGGGGCGGATCTCCTTATACTGGCCTCAGACAGCCCCGTAACCGGTTTGGATATTTCACGGGCAACACGCACCCTCGCAGCAAACAGCCGGGTGGGAGCATCCCTTGACGAAATCAACCTGGGCAGCGTGCCGGGGATACTGGTGCGTGAAATCTGGTCCCCGGCCTACATAACGGACCATTTTTCCTCCCTGCCCGTGCAGACCATGGACAATCCCCGTTTGCATTACATTGCCGGAAAAAAATTTTTTATGGGAAAGCCGGTGCCGGCCCGGTTTTTGTTCAGCACCACAACAGCAGCCTATTATAGAGATTTTCTGCTGTGCAAGCTGTACAAAAACTGGCAGCAGCAATTCCTTTCAGAAGACGTGTATCGATCCCTGGTGCTCAGCTCACGAAACAGGGGTGAAAAAAATGATTTGCCCCTGGCACCATTTGTGAAGCTCAAGGCACATCTGGGTAATCAGGAGCGTTTTGTGCTTACAGAGCTTGAGAGGAAAAGATTCAGGCCTGAGCTGATCCCCCTTATCGCTTCGCGCCCCGCTAACGAAGAGGCCTGGGCGGCGGTGGGGCTCGGGGGGGCATCCTTTCAGGCAAAGGCCCGCGTGCTTCTGCGTCACGTGTATAGCTTCAGAAACTGGATAAGCATGTACCCTGTGGACGGTCTTGTTGCCCTGCTCGAACAGGGAATTGTCGCGGGAAAGGATGTCTACGAACAGAACTGGTGCGTGCTTCAGCTGGCGGCACTTTTACAGCACGAGCGGGAGCCTGCTGCCCGGGTGCAGTCTGTGCTCAAGCGTGCCGTGAGAAACGGGCACGATCAGATTATCGTCCGCCCCCGGGACGAGGCTGTTTTTAATCAGGTGGAAGCCCCGAGGAGATGATGCGAGGTCGGCCCCGTAAGCGACAACGGGCGTGCGGCAGTTCTGCACGGATGAAACCGGGATGCCCCGACTTGCCTGTAATGTGTAAGAATTTAGATTGACAAAATAAAGAAATTCTATAAACTGTTATTTTGTTTTTAATAATTTTATTTTCTCCGAACCGTCTATCATTAAACAGATGATAAGCGGTCAATGGGTTGAACGCGAAAGAGTTTGGCCTCCCGTGCTTGGAAAGGGGAAAAGACAGGGTCGCTTAAAGGCGCCGGTATTCTGACAGCACGGATATCGGCGCTTTTTATTGTTTCATAGCGAAAAACCATCTCTCTGAGCCGTTTTTTCTAAGAGCATTATGCTGATGAAAAGCGGTCGGCAGGGCAGGGCACGAAAGGGCGCTGTCTCCCGTGTTTGGAAAGGAGATCAAAAAACCCGAAAACCGGGCCTTTGCAGACATGGGCCCGGTTTTTTATTGCTTGTGTACGCGCAATAACCCAGGGAAGAGAAGTTGATGGTACCAAGAGGGTTTTTCGATGTAATGGGCTCCATGTGGAGCGATAACCGCTAAATCGAATGTTACAGAAGGAGGGAGTTATGAAAAAAATAGTTTGTCTACTGGTGTTGTTTGCCGTGGCCGTGTTTGCCGGCTGTGAGCAGGTGGTGACCCTTGAGGCGCCCACCGGCTTGACGGCGACCCATGAAAACGGGTCCGTAACACTCACGTGGGAGGATAACTGTGACAGTGAGGATGGCTATATGGTAGAGCGAAATACTGCCGGCGGTGATTATCGTATTCTTGCGACCCTGGCAGAGGATACAACGACCTATACCAATACGGTTGTGGAGGCCGGGACTGCGTACGGGTACCGTGTTTTGGCCTATGCCGGAGAAGACCAGTCGGCCTATTCAAATGAAGCAACGGTAACCATCCCGGGCTCACCGGGTGACGGAGATATCGGCAGCGCCGATCTGCTGTTTGCTGTTCCCGAAGAGGCTGAGCTTGTTGCTTATCAGTCAGAAAGCATTACCGCTGACGGATCATCCGCAGACGGGTATTCACTTGCGCAGTTTGTGGACATGGATACGGTAAACAGCCATGTCGGGCTTGACGGGGCCGACGGCCGGGTGCTGTTTACCTATGAAATGCTTGCCGATGACGGCTATTCGGCAGGCGGCCTGACCTGGGACCAGCTTAGCTCGGGATATCTGGTACCGTCCTCTGATTATAAGGCATATTTTCCCGGCGACGATATTCCCGGCAACTACGCAGTGAAATACCTTGCGTCTATAAGGCTCTACCGGAAGATCGATGTGGTGAAGGCAAACGGGACCAGCGTTTCCGTTGAGGTGGGAACCCTGACCCTGGAATCGGTAACCTACATGAACACCAAAGGAACCGAAACAAACATTGATGACGGTGTTTCCCTTACCGCGTTTATAACCGAGGACATTACGACATCGCCCGGGGACTATTCCTATAAGCTGGTATGTGCCGACAGCTACGTAAGCAGCGACAGCAGCAATACCTTTGACTGGGCCACCATACAGATGTCCTACTGGATTCCGGGAAGCGACAAGGCCGTCTTCCTGGATGCCGACGGCAACCAGATATTCAAATCAATCAAACTGGTGCAGAGCATTGAGCTTCTGGGAGACGGCACGGAGGAGCCGGCCGACGACAACCAAACCGGTGACGAGCCGGATACTGCCGCCCTTTCCTTTACGGTTCCCGCTGATTTGAGCGGCTACACTTCTGAAGACGTTGACTATGACGGTACAGCCGCAACCGGGTATTCTCTGGACCAGCTGGTAAGCATGGACGAGGTGAATACATACCTGGGTGATGACAGCGGTGACGGCCGCTCACAGTTTACCTATGAACTTGTGGCCAGTGACGGGTATGCAGCATCGGGGCTTACCTGGGAACAGTTTCAGACCGGGTACCTGCTCCCCGATCAGGACGGGACGGCATATTTCCCCGCAGAAGACATTCCCGGACGCTATAACGTAAAAGATTTACAGACGATTAATCTGTATTCTGCGAATTAATGGTACCGGACACAGCCACGACCCGGTAAGTAGGGCCGCGGCTGTGTCTTTTTACCGCTGCGGGCCGGACTTTTTCGGTTTATTGCCGACCGGAAAGGCCGCCGGCGGACAGCAGCAGGCATGAGCAGTCAAGCGATGAAAAAAATATATTATTATGCAGCGGGCGTCCTTTTTTTTATGACAACCGCGCTGTGTGCCCCGGCATACGGTGAAAATCTGGCCAACGATGCCCTTCTGGATCTGTTACAGGAGAAAGGATTTTTAACCGGCAAAGAGGTTGCCAAGGTAAAGGGCATCCTGCACAAAAAGGCCGAGCGGGAGGTTGAGGTTGTCTTTGAGGAAGGACTGCAGGTCAGGACAAAAGACAAAAAAACATTTACCGCGCGCCTGGGCGGGGTCATTCAGTCAGATCTCATCGTGTTCGACAATCATTACCCGATTGACAATGACTTTGACATTCGCCGTGCCCGGGTATTCATACAGGGCCGACTGTATGAATACTTCAGCTATAAAGTTGAGGCAGAGCTTGAAGGCAGCAGCAGCAACCGCCTGGTTGATGCCTACATGAATTTTGATTACTTCCCGTATCTGCAGTTTCGCATCGGCCAGTTCAAGGAGCCCTTCAGCTTTGAAAACCTTCTTTCAGACAAATACCTGCCCTTTAACGAACGGTCCATGGCCCACTATCTTAGCCCGGTCCGGGATGTGGGATTCATGCTGCATGGAATCCTGTTTGATGAGGCACTCCAGTATGCGGTGGGCATATTTAACGGTGAGGGGCGGGACGGGTCACGGCAGGGACAAAAAGACGACAAGACGGTGACCGGCCGACTGGTGGTTCAGCCCTTTCAGCACTGGGGCCCCGGCTTTCTCAAGGGCCTTCAGCTCGGCGGCTCATGTTCCTATGCCCGGCTTGACACATCTGATTTCAACATGAAAATAAGGACGCCGGGGCGCACCGCGCTGTATACGGTCCAGGCACGGGCAAAGTTCAACATTACCGAAGAGGTTGACCGTATGGAGCGCTACGGGTTTGAGGTGGCGTACACATTCGGGCCGCTGCTGCTGATGGGCGAATATATCCGTGACGTATTCAAGGAGGTGAGACTGTCCGACACGCCGCTTTTTGATTTTGATATGCGGGGGTGGTACGCAGGGTGCCTGCTGATGGTCACCGGTGAAAGACCGGTAATAAAAAAGGGTGTGCTGCAGCGCATACGGCCGAACAAAAATTTCGACATCCGCAACAGGACCTGGGGAGCACTGGGAATAGGATTTCGGTACCAGGATTTTGAAGCCGGGAGAATTGTGTACGAGTCCCTTGTATACCCGGGCTACAGCGTGCGGGAGGCCGACGCATTTACCATAGCAGTAAACTGGTACCTTAACAGCATGATGCGTATAACCATTAACTACAGCAGAACGAAGTTTCATGACCCCCTGTTTCTGGGTACGCACTGGAAAGGCTACTCCTACTATGAGGACAGGGAGCATGCCTGGGTCACCCGGTTTCAGCTTGAGTTTTAAACCAATAATAATGTAATGCACATGGAGGGACAAGATGAAGAAATGGCTAGTATGTATTTCACTGTGCGCGGTGCTGGGTATGGTTTCCGCAGCCCGGGCAGCCTACCACCACATGGACGAACAGGACGGGCCCAGGTTTCAGGAGACATACCCCGAGCTGGCAGGCACCAAACTTGACGACTGCACGCTGTGCCACCGCGGCAACCAGTACACAACGGGTATGGGAAACGTTGTTACCGAGAGCAGCTGCCAGTTCTGCCACGTAACCTACGGCTATGACGGAAGCGGGGACATCCTTGAAACCCTGAACGGCTACGGGCAGGACTACCGGAGTGCCGGCAGAAGCGTGGACGCTTTCGGCGCCATAGAGAACAAGGATTCCGACAACGACACCTACTCAAATATCGACGAGCTCACGGCAATCCGATGGCCGGGCGATGCAAGTGATGATCCCGGCAAGGTTGCGGCACCGCACATCGTGATAACGCTGGAGGACCTGGAAGCCGATTTTGCCTACCACGAGCAGTTCATGCTCATGAACACAAGCAGAAGCGGGGATTATTATGCCACCTACGGCGGTGTTGCCATGCAGGACCTGCTTGAGACGGCGGGCAGGAAGAACAAGTACACCAGTATCACGGTCACCGCACCAGACGGGTTCAGCTTTAACTTTGACCGCGAAGACAACGATGGAGAAAACTACTTTATCGAAGGGTCCTATCCCCCGGCAATTTATTACTACGATTCCCTGGCTGATACCGCAAACGGCGGCTGGGCCGACTACAGCTCCCCCGGCTGCCAGGGAAGGACAAACGGCCAGCCCATAACGGTGGACGGCGGCCTCAAGCTGATACTGGCCTACAAGCAGGACGGCACGTATATGGATGTGGCCTATCTGGATCAAGAAGGACGCATCGAGGGGTCCGGGCCGTTTCGTGCCGTCCCCCCCCAGCGGCTGCCCGGCTATCCCGACCAGCTGTCAACAGCTGAAACCCCCTATGACTTCTGGCAATATGACGCCGACGAGCTTGAAACCGATCACAACGGCGGTTTTTCAGCACGGGGCGTTGCGGCCGTACGGGTGGAACCGCTTCCCGACGGTACAACCGAATATGACTGGCAGACCACCGAGACCGATGCCGGATGGGCCTTTCTCACAAACAAGGAGATCGTTGTATACGGAAACCTGCGCAACGGCGATATCAGCGGTACGGTAACCGACAGCCAGGGGAATCCCGTAGAAAGAGCGCTTGTTTCCGCCGACAGGGGCGGCTATGAAATCCTTACCGATTCAGACGGCAATTACAGCCTTGTCGGGGTTGTCGCCGGGCCCAGCGATTTACCCGAGCGGGCCGAGTATACCCTCACGGCGTCGGCCAGCGGTTTTGGTTCTGCAAGCTCATCGGTTACCATTGAAACGAACAGTGAGGTTATTGTTGATTTTACACTGTCAGAAGCCACCGCAACCTGTCCGGTTGAATCGGCTGCCGCAGGCGATTATGAAGGTCTTGAGCTTTTCAGGGGGTTCAGGGACGAAATAATGAGCAAGAGCGCACCGGGGAAAGCATATATCAAGCAGTATTACCGTAACGCGCCGGAAGTGGCAGCGCGAATGCTCTGCTCGCCGGACCTCCGCGCAAAGGTTCGGGAAGGTATTGCCGGTATTAAACCCGCCATCGCAGCCATGATGCGCGGGGCAGACCTCACCCTTTCCGATGAGCAGCTCAGCACGGCGGCACGGCTAATACAGGCCCTGAAGCGGGGGGCAAGCCCGGGCCTTCGCAACGCATTGAAACAGCTTGAAAATGATCTGTACAGCGGAACCCTTGAACAGGTGTTTTCACGGTAAAAGCAGAATATGACGGAACAGGGCGGGCCGAGCGGTGCTGCCCTGCTTTGTTTTTCAGATGGAGGTTTTATGAAACTGATACGCGGGCTGCAGAAACCGGTTGTTGCCTGTATGTTGTGCGCGGTTGTATTGCTGCCGGCTATCGGACACGCACAGGAAGACCCCATTGTGGGTAACCGTTTCAAGGTGTTTATCTATTCGGACAGCGTTGATGACGCATCAATGACCATAACCTTTAACTCAAACCTCACGCTGCTTATTGACGCTTATGACGGATTCGGGGTATATGTACCTATGGGCACCATGTTTGCGGGAGCATTCTGGGCCCCGAATTTTTATGAAACGGAGGATCTTGTGCTGTTGACAACCGGCGTGGTTGTGTCAGATTTTCTTTCCGGTATGGGAATTGCGTTTCGCGACCAGGAGTTTTATGAGCTGTTTTTCTTTTCCGGATACGCTGATTAGACAGTGCATAACATGTTTTCGTTTTGATCTTCACTGCTACCTTGTTTGTTGAGAAAGGTTCATGAAGAATCATTAACAGCTCAAGGCAGGAGAGGTATATGGCCCCTCCTGTGCCTCTCCTGCCTCTGTGCGTAGAGGGAGGATATAAAAAATGGTCAAAAAAATTATTTTTCTGATACTTCTCTGTGTCCTTCTTGTTCCCGGGGTTACCGAAGCCCAGCAGCGGCTCAAGATGTCCACAACAACCAGCACGGATAATTCCGGCCTTCTGGAAATACTGCTGCCGCCCTTTGAGAAAATGTTCAACGTTAAGGTCGACGTTATTGCGGTGGGAACGGGGAAGGCATTGCGGCTGGGACAAAACGGGGATGTGGACATAGTATTTGTACATGCCCGCTCGGCAGAGGACCGTTTTGTGGCCGATGGGTACGGGGTCAACCGCAGGGACGTGATGTACAATGATTTTGTGATAACCGGCCCTGAAAATGATCCGGCGCAGATCCGGGGAACGAAAAGCGCTGCCGTTGCACTTGCAAAAATTGCCGGGGTACAGGCGCCGTTTATATCCCGGGGCGATGATTCCGGGACCCATAAAAAAGAGAAGAATATTTGGATCGAGACCGGCATTACGCCCCGGGGTGCCTGGTACCAGGAAGTGGGACAGGGTATGGGGGCGGTATTAAAGATAGCCGATGAAAAGAAGGCATACGCCCTGGCGGACCGGGGGACATTTCTGGCCTTTTCTAAAAAGGTAGGGCTTGTTGTTCTGTGTGAAGGAGATCCCGTGCTGTATAATCCCTACGGAATCATCGCCGTTAATCCCGCAACCTATCCCCACGTTAATTATGTAAAAGCCATGGCACTGATCGGATGGGTTACCGCACCTGAGGGGCAGGAAATAATACGGCAGTTCGGGAAGGAAAAATTCGGCCGTCCGCTGTTTACCCCTATGGCAGTGAAGAAATGAACAGAGGCGTGTTTCTGCCCTGCGGCATGTTTTTCCGGTTAGGGCTGCTGACGGTTCTTTTGTGCTGTGTTGCGGGATGCACCCGGCCCGGCGATGTTGTCTGGGAGTTTAATACCGGCGACTGGATTTCCTCCTCGCCGGCCGTGGCAGACGGACTCGTGTACGTGGGCAGCAAGGAGCCCAACAGGCTCTACTGCCGCGATGCTTTTACCGGCAAGGCTGTCTGGGAGTTCAGAACGCGGGACTATATTGATTCGTCTCCCGCGGTTGCGGACGGACTGCTTTATTTCGGCACCCAGGAGCGGGACAGGAGAATATATTGCCTTGACGCCGAAACCGGTGTAAAAGTATGGGAGTATCAGACCGGAGATTTTGTCTATTCCTCGCCGGCTGTTGCAGACGGGCTTGTCTATGTCGGCAGCAACGACGGTAAGGTTTACTGCCTTGATTCCGGTTCAGGAGCCCTGGTGTGGGATTATGAAACAGCGGCCGGCATTATTGCTTCGCCGGCCGTGGCAGGCGGACGAGTGTACATCGGCAGCACAGACGGCAGCCTGTACTGTCTTGACGCAGCGGACGGGTCTGCTGCCTGGCGGTTTGTCTCTGCGGGCGGCATACGCTCTTCTGCGGCGGTGTCACAGGGCAGGGTGTATGTCGGCTGTACACAGGGAACTATGTACTGCATCGATGCCGAGAAGGGTATTGCATGCTGGCGTTTTGTAACGGAACAAAGTGTTAACTCATCGCCTGCAGTAGCCGGCGGCAGGGTATATGTGGGAAGCTCGGATAGCCGGGTGTATTGTCTTGACGGTATCACCGGCCGGGAATTGTGGCGTTTTGAAACCGATTCCTGGGTGTTTTCATCCCCGGCGCTCAGCGGCGGCAGCGTTTATATCGGCAGCGGGGGCGGAAACATATATTGTATCAATGCCGAATCGGGAGAGCAGGTCTGGGTGTATACAACCGGCGGCAATGTCTATGCGTCCTGCGCCGTTTCCGACGGACATGTGTATGCGGCAAGCCATGACAATACGCTTTACTGCCTGAAGGGGGCGGCAGGCGATGCAGGATCATGGCCGATGTTCCGGGCACGCCCGGCACGAACCGGCACATCGGGGGAGATGCCGCAAAGAAACTCAGGAACGCAGTTATAATGTATTCATTTAAAAAGGAGAGACGCTATGAAACGTATTATTGCAATTACCTGTACCGTGTGCGTGCTGTTTGTTTTGGCCGGTGTCGCTGCTGCGCATCAGAAGGGCCGGAAGAGCACCGCTCGGCTCGCGCAAAAGGCTGTTTATGACAAGGCAAATGTAATCAAAAAAACATTGAAGTATGAATATGACGCTGCCGGCAAGCGGGTGAAAAAACTTATTTATGACAAAAACAACAACCTGGCACAGTATCACGTGTATACGTATAAAACCGACGGGAAGCGTGATAAAAAACATATCTATTCCGGTGCTGATGTTTTGGAGAAATATTATGTGTATGTCTATGGCGAACAGGGACTTCGTGAAAAGAAGCTCATATACAATGCCCAGGACAAACTGACCGCCTATTATGTCTACTCCTATAATGCGGGCAACAAGCGGGTCAAAAAGGACATTTTTAATACCGCTGATACGCTCCAGGAATTTCAGACCTATGAATATAACGACCAGGGCAGGAAGAACAAAAAATCTGTTTTTGATGTGCAGAAGAAATGTAAGAAATACATGCTGTATGAGTATGATAAGCAGGGAAACAAGGTAAAAAAATCGGTCTATGACAGTGAGAAGAACCTCCTGGAATACGGCCTGTATACCTATGAAACGATGGATAAAGCCGGTCTGTCAAAGTAGGGCCGGCTTTGTTTTGCGGTCCCGCTATAGCGGGATTTCCTTTAGCATCTCCCGCAATGCTGCGGGATCTGGCGACCCGCTTGGAGCACGGGGTTGTGCATACAATAAAAAAGCGTGCTGTTACAGAAATCGGAGAAAGGAGAAACAACGATGCGCCTAAAAAAAACTATGGTACTGCTGCTCACAGGGATTGTGCTGATTGTTTGTGCGGGGCCCGCTGCTGCATTGCAGACATCCGCAAAAAGCAACAACTATAATGTCCTTATATTAACGCCGGGCCATTCACAAACCATAACATTCGCGCTCAATGATGTGATCTTCAATGACCTGAACGCCTTTCACGCCTGTTACATCCTCTGGCTGGGCGAAGGCAGTATCAGCGCCAGGGTCGGGACTGCTTCCGCGGTGGGAGAATTTTCGGGCGTTGTCTTCAGCACCCTGGGGTTTATCGGTTTGGAGCCGGTGTTTGATTATGCCTATGATGCTGAAAGCATTACCATGAGTATTGACGTGCCCGCATTCGGTGTCGGCATTTTGTTCACGGGGATTACCACCGGGATCGGCAACCCCGATTTCCCGATTATCATGAGCATGGCAGTTTCACATCCCGGCTAAGGATGTGGTGCAGGGCTGCGACAGCACCTTTTCGGCACGGGAATATCACACATCAACCGCACGGCACTCCGGGCCATGTGTTTTTCACCACAGGTGCGGGGGCGTGAAAACAGATTGATTCTGTATAGTGTTGAGTGCAGGAATCAAGCGGTTCAGGAACGAGGAACAATGAAGAAATACCGGTTTTTAACAGGGGCCCTGTTTGTCTGTATGCTTTTATCAGGCGCGAATGATGCACGTGCCGCGTCTCATGAGACAGATGGCGGCATTTATACCTTTGGTGAGATTATTGTCTCTGCCGACCAGCCGGAAGTGGAGGCGGTGAGTGAAGTGAGGGAGATTTCCGCAGAGGACATTGAGCGCAAGGGGGCCAGAAGCCTTGATGAAGCACTGAACCTGATTCCGGGCCTCAGCATACGCACCGGCGGCAAGGGGGTTCCCCGGGTTGACCTGCGGGGTTTTCGCTCCCGGCACGTGCTGCTGCTGCTTGACGGTATCCCGGTGAACTCAACCTATGACGGGCAGTTCGACCCTTCAATCATTCCCGTTGAAAACATCCGGAAGATCAAGGTGAACTACGGGGGAAGTTCCGTTCTTTACGGCCAGGGGGGCCTTGGCGGGGTCATCAATATCGTCACCAAGCGGGGCGAGGCCGGCATTCACGGCAGCGCGTCCCAGGAATTCGGCGAGCACATCGACCATTACGGCCGCTACAGCCTGTCGGGCGCGGGCGAAAAGATCGATTTTTTCATGAGCGGCAGCACCTACAAAACCGACGGCTTTGAGCTTTCACATGATTTTGACGATACAACGGAAGAAAACGGCGGCCTCAGGGAGAACAGCGACAAGAAACGAAAAAACTTTTTTACAAAAATGGGCTATGTCCCCAACGACCGGCTTGTTTTCGGGCTTACCTTCAACTGCTTTGAAGGGGAGTACGGAAACCCTCCCATAACCATTAACGATTCTTCAGACGTCTTTGCCAATAAAATAAAGTATGACCGGGTCGACGATTTTGACGGCTATTCTCTTCAGCTGTCGGCAAACTATGACGTCCCGGGGCCCTGGGAGATAAAATCATGGTTTTATATCAACAGCATGGATGAGGAGACAAACCGGTACGATGACGACGACTACCGGGAAATGAATGACACGACGAAAAAGGGAACCTTCCACCAGGAGGCAGAGACCGACATCATCGGCATGAATGTTCAGATACGAAGGGATTTTAACCGCTTCGGCCATCTTACCCTGGGCCTGTCGGGCGAGCTGGACGAATGGGAGTCCGACGGAGAAACGCGTGACAAGCAGGTTGCCGTGGGCGGCGTAAGCAGCCTTCCCTCTTCCAGCGGTGGCGGAGGAGGCGGCGGCGGAGGAGGGGGCGGCTCCTCAAATACCTACTACGCCAGGAGCTTTGATTATGACTTTGACATGAAGATATTTTCCGCTGCCGCGGAATATGAGTTTTCACCTGTCGAGTCCCTGGGGATTGTCCTGGGATACAGCCACCACTGGTTAAAGAAGGATTTCGGCAGTGATGAGAATGAGGGCAGCTTTGTGGCGGGCATGCGCTATGATATTCATAACGCGGTAAGGCTCTTCGGGTCGGTTGCCCGGAAAGTGCGCTTCCCGTCCCTGAAGCAGCTCCATGACATCGACAAGGGCAATCCGGGCCTCGAGGCAGAGAAGTCCCTCAGCTGTGAGGCGGGAGTTGAACTGAGGCTGCCGGGTGACACGAAGCTCGGGCTTACCGGTTTTTATATTGATGCGCGGGACTTTATCGAGATAAAGGAAACGGTGAGCGAACTCTACCAGAACTATGATGAATACCGGTTCAGGGGCTTTGAAGCGACCGTGGAAACACGCCCCCTTAAAAACCTTATGATCAGGGCGGGGTATACCTACATGGATGCCGATGATCTGTCATCGGGCAGTGAGCTTGACGGCCTGCAATACCGTCCCCGTGACAAGTTTACCTTCGAGTGCAGCTACGATTTTGATTTCGGGCTTTCGGCATACGTTTCCCTGCTGCACCTTAACCGGCAGTATTACTTTTCCCGAAAAGCCCCCCTTGTCAGGGCAAAGCTCAACGAATACACCCTGCTGAACATAAAGGCCACCCAGAAACTTTTTCATGACAGGGTCAGTGTGTATGCCGGTGCGGACAATCTGTTTGACAAGGATTATGAGATGAGCTACGGGTTGCCCCGGGCAGGCAGGTTTGTTTACGGCGGGGTTAAGGTGCAGTTTTGACGGCGTTGTAAACAGTCTGCAGGAGTTCATTGTTTGCCGGAAACCCCGTGCTCCGCACGGGCAAGCAAAAGGCGACCTTGCACTTTCGTGAACGTTTGGTTTTCTGCCTCCGGCGCTTCGCTTCGGGGTTGTTCATTAACATGATGATATGTCATCCGTCATTGCGAGGTGCGCAGCACCGCGGCAATCCCGTTATTCTACCGGCCGGACTGCTTTGCCAACGTCCGCAAGAACCATATTTTTATCCCGCAAAGATGCTTTTGTCCAGCACCTGGTATCGGTTAAAGGACGTCCTGAGGCTGAAGCCTATGTTTATCGCCGCCGTTATCACCGTTGCCGTAAATATTGCTATCATAATGGCTATCTGATACTTGATGGCCACGGCAGGATCCGATCCCCCCAGGATCTGACCCGTCATCATGCCGGGAAGCGACACAAGGCCCAGCGTTGCCATGGTTGTTATTGTCGGGGCAAGGGCCGCCTTTAACGCTTCGCGCAGGTACGGAAGTATTGCTTCAGACAGCGTCGCCCCCATGAGCAGATAGGTGAGAAACTCCTTTTCGTTTTTGCGTATGGTTGCATAGAAGCGCTCAAGGGATATGACGTTTGCCCGAAGGCAGTTGCCCAGCACCATGCCGGTAACGGGGATGAGATAGCGGGCATCATACAGGGGCTCCGGCCGCACCGCCAGGAACACCAGCACACCCACCACCAGCAGTGTGCCCACAGCAATGCCGGCAAACAGCACGGGGAAAAAGCGTGAAAGCCTCAGGCCCGAGCTTCTGAGGATGCTGGCGTCGGCTATGCAGATCATAAAGAGAATCCACAGCAGATTCACCCACAGGCTGTTGATCCGGAAAATAAAGCCCAGGTACAAAGCCACCAGGGCAAGCTGCACGCTCATGCGGACGACAGCTGTAAAAAATTCCTTGATAACGGCAATCTTCAGCACATAACAGATGCACAGCGGTATCAGCAGGAGCCCGTATATTAGCAGCATATGCTGATAGCCTATGTCCATAACCTCCATGAGCATGTTCCTTAGCTGGTTTTTATTACCGCTCCCGGAGTGTCTGAAACAGACACAATCCTTCCCCTGTCCAGAAAATAGAACCGGGAACAGAGCCCGAACCACGCAGGATCGTGGGACACCGATACGATGGTACAGGCAGCGTCCCGGAAAAGCCCTAATACGGCATTTTTGCTCTGGGCGTCAAGACCTGCGGTGATTTCATCAGCAATAAAAACGGTTTTTCCCAGCAGCAGTGCCCTGGCAATGGCGACGCGCTGTTTTTCACCCCCGGAAATGACATTGGTTTCTTTGTCAAGAATAGCTGCATCAAGATGAAGCTGTTCAAGAACCCCGTTGATGCGTTCGCTTGGGGGGGTGCTGTGCTTATTAGCCCGGTATGTAAAGGGGAGCATGAGGGCATCAAGAACACGGTGTGCTCCCAGAACTGGTTCCTGGCCGATGTAAGAAACGGACTGGCGAACGCTGAGTATGTTCTTGCTGCTGAGTGGCCTGTTTTTAAAACAGACCGTGCCTGCGGCGGGTATGTGAGCACCCACAATGGTTGTCAGCAGCGTGGTCTTACCCGACCCCGATTTGCCGCAAAAGCATATCTTTTCCCCCCGGCAGGCCTCAAAGCTGACGCCGGCAAGCAGGATGTGGTTTTTTTTTCGAACGGTAACGTTGTCAAATTTGATCATGGTATACACGTTAGATGGTATTGCGAAGAGTGTCCGGAAACACTATAGAGGAGCAGGAAAATGGTGTCAACGCAAAAGAAGGGACAAATACCCCCGCACGAAGCGGGGGTATCCTTACAGCTTGTAGAAAACGGAAATAATAATATTATTACCGAACAGTGGCTTCGAGAACCGGCAGCAGCAGGCCCAAAGCACCTGCCGCAGCCTTTTTCAGCCCAGGGCTGCCTGCCAGCAGGCTGTTAACGGCCGAACTGTTAGCGTAGTAGAGGTCAATGAGCTTTCTGCCTGCCGGACCGGCCGCCAGGATGCTGTCGCGAAATGCCCGCAGGATTTCAAGCCCCTGATCATCCGGGCCCAGAACATACGCTGCAGGACATACCGGATCGTCTTCGTTGCCCCCTGATTCTTCTGTATAGTGCAAAATGGTTCCCTCCCGGCCCACAACAAACACGGCATCTGCAGAGGAACCCCATATGCCGTTCAAATCCACCGCAACGCCTACGGGGTCAATTTCCCAGGACGTACCATCATAGCGGATGATTGTCCCGGAATCGCCCACGCCGTAGACATTGTCCACGGCACATCCCCAGACACCCTTGAGACTGTCGGTGACGGGAGCCGTCATCTGCTCCCAGGCGGCCGCGTCCGGATCGTATGAGACGATGCCGCCGGTATCTCCCACAATAAAAATCGTGCCCTGATCGTCTCCCCATATATCCTTGAGTCGGGGAAAGACGTTTTCCGACAGGGTTGACCACTGCGTGCCGTCATACTGGACGATTATCCCCTTGCCCAGCCCGCCGGTGTCGCTGGGGCCGCCCGCGGCAAAAACGTTGTCACCGGACGTTCCCCAGACACCCTGGAGGGTATCGCCTGTCGAGCTGTCCATGGCTTCCCATGAGGTACCGTCATAATGAAGCATGGTCCCATCCTCGCCGCCCGCAAACACATCATCGGGTGCCGTTCCCCAGATTGTTCTGATGCGCTGTGTCGTGCCGCTGTCCATGGCGTTCCAGGTCGTGCCGTCGTAGTGGAGAATGACGCCTTTATCACAGGCGGCAAACGCTTCCTCAACAGAGGCGCACCACACCCCGTAAATGTTCTGGGCGGTGCCGCTGTCCATGGTGCTCCAGTCGGTTCCGTCGTAGCGGATGATGGTGCCCGTATCACCCCCGGCAATGACATGTGAGTCTGAGATGCCGTCTATTGCCCTGAGCTGCTTGGTTGTGGGACCGATAACCTCGGCCCACTCGGCCCGGGCGTTCCCGGTACAAAGAGCGCACATGAGTATAATTCCCAAATAAAATTTTAAACCGGCATTGTGCAGCAGCTGTTTCATGAAAACCTCCTTTATTAAATGTTCTGTGTTCTGCAATGTGCTCCGAAAAAAAAGCCGGCACCCGTGTAGTACGTATGCCGGCTTTTGTGCTCATTTAAGACCTTTTGTCGGCTTCCCTTCCATTCACGGGAGGAAGGGCCCTTTCGCGCCCCACCCTGTCGGCCATGTCTCATGGGCTGTTTGAGCCGATAGATAGATGGCTTGGAAACTATGTACATATAATAAATGATGTATAGTTTTTTTGTCAACAGATTGTTTGTCGAAGCTGCCCCCTGTTGAGCATGCCCTGCCCGGCCGATGCCGCCGTGACCGATAGGGTTGCAGCAACCTGTTTTTCCCACGGCAGGTAAAAGCAAATAGCGGGCCGGCGATATCAGGACAATCAGCAGACAAGGGCTTTGCCTGCCAGTTCAGCCTGTTGCAGCCCTTCCTGATCAAGCCTTGCGGCACCCTTCTCGTAATAGGCGCCCCAAAAACCTGAGCCGGTTATGATCTCGGCCGTTTCCACCCCGAAAATCCTCAGTATGAATGCGGCGTTTTCAGCAACAGAATTATATAAATTTTCAGAGGGCCATCCCCACGTGGCAATGATTGCGCCCTTTCTCTTTTTTTTGCTTCTCGGACCTTTTCCCGGAACATTGAGCGATTTCAGACGGTCAAAAAATATCGCGGCCTGTGCACATTCCCGCCCGCAGTAAACCGGGAACCCCAGGACAAACGCATCACATTCAAGAAACCGGTGATATACATATGACGACATGTCATCATCAAGAATGCAGTAATTATCCATTTCCCGTTCCTGACAAACCAGGCACCCCTTACAGGGAGACATGGTAAGGTCGGCAACACATTTTTTTTCTGCTTTGCCGTTGCTTTTTTTTACCCCGTCAAGCAGGGCATCCATGATGACATCGGTGCTGCCCTGTTTGCGCGGGCTCATTTGCAGCGCGAACACGTCCCTGACAGGTTCTCCCATATCAAACGCCGGTATGTTCCATCGCTGTATTTGTACAAGGGGGGCTTGTTCGTTAACCGCCTGCTGTGCGGTCAAGATGCTTTGTGCCGCAGCCGGGTCTCTCAGCCGGGTCGTTACCGTTTCAAGGGTCGGCCAGGTTTTGTCTATGACATCCAGAAGATCATTCTTTGTTATCGCTGCACCCTCGTTTTTGAGCATGTGGCACGATAAGGCATCATTGATTCTTTCCTCATTCACTTGCCGTGTTGCAACGGGCCATATAGCAAGAAACTTCTCCAGCGTTTCCCGCGCGTCAGGTGATATTTGTGCTGTATTCATGGGGCCTCCTCATTGTTTTTTACGTAAGATCATGTACCATTTTCACCAAAATAGCAACAGGAGATCCGTCAGTGCCTGGCCGGGAGCCCCAGGGATTAAAAAGAGAAACTCAACAAATGCCTTGCAGATGGGCGAGGGCGTATGCCGGTCATGGCAATATAGAAATGCCTTTTAAATTCAGCACCCTGGATTTTAGGTGACAGGAAAAGTCCAAGCCTCACATCTTCTGCAAACGCCCGGGCGGATATCAACGAAATCCCCAGCCCGGCGCGTACCGCTTGCTTTACCGCGGTGGTGCTGCCCGCCACTGCGGCAATGTTCAGGCTGTCCAGGAAATGAGCTTCATTGTACGTGCGTGTTACACCATGCAAACACATACAGTATGCACTCAAAATGAACTGCTTTACACGGGGTATAAATTAGGTATAATTATGTGCCCTGAAATGGAGGCTTATCTGTATGCTATTTACTTAGGAAGGAGTTTTTGTTTATGTCTGAACCGATGAAGCGTGCTGCAGCCCTGCCGGAGGTTTCGCTGGCCCGATCCCCTGAAGATTTTAAATCCCTGGCAGAACGGACCCTGGAAAACAGGGAAAAGGTAATCTATTATATGGGCAGCGTGGAGCTTCTTATGGAAGCTTACGAGCAGGCCTACGAAGAGGACTACTATATTCCCACGCGGGTCAAGCTTGATATTTTTGTAAAAATGCTGGCCCCCGATACCGAGATTATGCGACAGTACCAATCCACCGACGCACAGGAGGTGCGCGAAACGCGGTGCCTGCCTGATGACGTGGTCATGGAAAACTCAGTCATGATTCATGACGACACGGTTGTATTTTTCGCAAAAGACGAGAGCGTGTACGGCCTGTCAATTGTTTCACCTGAAGTGGCGAAGACAATGAAGGCCATGTTTAATGATATGTGGCGCAATGCAAAGAACATCTGAGCGCTTCGGCCATAAGGTATAAAAACCCTGCCCGTATTGAAAAAGGCAGGGTTTTTTAATAGCCCTAAAACAGCCGCTCTGAAATATTGTTCGGCAGGTGTGCTTAGGCCTGTTGCCTGCGCAGGTCCTACATGCGCACACCGTTGCGGATGCCGATGTCACGCAACGGTTCACGCACACCCTCTTTTGTCAGAATAGTGCCCGCTGTCTGCAGGCCCGAAACCACAGCTGCGATAATTCCCAGTGCGGGTCGTGTCCAGTGGCCGCTCAGCAGCAGGTTCTTAACCGGTGTTTCCTGTGCCAGTCGCTTGGGGCCGACCTGTTGCGGGGTGAGGGCCCAGCCTATGCTTGCATCTTCTCCGCTGAGTGTGTACCGATTAATGGTACGCGGCGACCAGAACTCCTGATACTCGATGTGCTGTGAAAGGCCGGGAATTTTCTTTTCCGCCCGACTGATCATTATATCCGCCACTTTCTTTTCAAAATCAGGATCTTCCCATCCGTCAACCGGTGCGGGAATGGCGTGTATCACCAGTGCTGTTTTTCCGGAAGGAGCAGAGGTGGGGTCGCTCAAATTGGCAAGCTGAAATCTGAAAAAAGGATCAGGCCCGTTTTCATCCAGCAGGCGTGATTGCACATTCCTAAAGTGCTGCTCCGTATCATAGGTTGACGTATGGATATGCAGGGCCGGGACCAGCCCCATTTTTTTCAGGTCCATAGAAAGGCCGAGAAAAAGCGCGCAGAAGGGCGGGGTCGGTTCAAGCTTGCCCAGGTTTGCGAGATAGGATGTGCCGACATGCTCCCGGTCAAGAAGCTTGAAGAATGTCTGCCTGGCTGAAGCGTTGGAGACAACGTAGCGGGCCTTCAGTTCCATGGGTGCGTCTGCCCGGGACTGCCCGTCTTCGGAGCTTCCAAGCGGTGAGCTTACCAGGCGTACACCGCAGGCCCGGTTGCGTTCCACCATAATCCTGTCGACCAGTTTTCCGGTAAAAATCCTGCCTCCGTTTCTGCGGATGCTTTCTGCAAAGGCTTCAGGTACCGCCTGGGCACCTCCCTTTACATGGGGAATAGACCTGCCGCCTTCAATCAGAAGGCCGGCAATCCCCATAACAGACATTCTTGACGGCGGCAGGTTCGCGCAGGTTGCGTTTATGGACAAAGCTGCTTTAAGTCTGGGGTCATGTACAAAAGCGTCCATGAAGGAAACAATGCCTTTGGACATATTTTTAATTACCGCAGGGCACTTAAAGAGAATCCTTAAAATATCCAAGGGTTTTGTGCCGAGGAACGTGGCATAGTCCATCTGGTCGTTGATTTTGACCAGGGTGTCGAAAAAGCGCCGAATCCCGTCGACCTCTCCGGGGAAAAGCTTAAAGAACTGTTCCATAAACCGCTCACGGGCATCACCGCCGCCCGAATAGATATAGTAGCTGAAGTCGGGAAAGTGGACCTGATATCCCTGATCGAGGGGAATAAATTCGATTTCATTTTCCAGGCCCAGGGCCCTGATGGTCCGCATAATCAATCCGTCGGCAGTTGTTCCGGTTATTTCAGAGGCTGCCGGGGTGAACGTGAACCCGTTGCGTTTATAGCTTGAGCAAAGCCCCCCGATCTGAAGGTTCTGTTCGATGATCGCGACACTCAATCCCTGTCGGGCGAGCCACGCCCCGCAGGACAGTCCGCCCATGCCGCTGCCGATTATTGTGACATCGTAGCTGTTATCCATTTTTCTCACGAGTCCTCATAAATTTCCATGAACAGGTTTTTTATTGTGGTGTCATCTGTCAGTAATTACAGGCGCATCCTATCATATGCAGATCAATCGAATAACTATAGAATATGAGGTGCGGTATGTCAAGCAGCCCTGGCGGGAGTGTCATTTGAATTTTAAAAGTGCACACTTGAAACTGTACTCTAAACCTCAAGGTTTTTGAAATTTAATGCAAAGGAGGTTTTAGAGCATGACACAAACAGGTTGCAGCGGACATTTTCGTTGAACAGAAAATAGAGAAGAAGGGGTATTATTATTGCCAGGGAGAATTCCATGGCCTTTAATTCTTCGATGTCAATGGCCTCTGCCCCCAGTTTAACGCCGATTTCCACCAGGCCTGCCCAGAGCAGCACCCCGGCCAGCATGCCCGTGAAGGTTGTCCAGGCAGGGGACTGTATTTGGTTTGTTGCGTACATGATGAGTGCCGCCCCGACGATGCAGACACCGGCAACAGTCACCTGTCCTGCTTCGGGCAGCTTCAGCGCAAGTACGGTCAGTGCATGGCCCAGGGGCATTATGAAAAGAACCGTTAAGAACGCTTTTATACCCTTCATGTCGTCAGTTTCTTTTGAGTTTGTATGTGCGGGGTTTTATTGTTTTTTATTATCAATTGCCTCCTGAAGAATGGCGCATGCTTTTTCCAGGAAGGTGAGCAGGTCGGTTTTTTTTTGTTCGTTGAGGTTAGAAAAAAAAGACATGGCGAGCTTTCGCCGGTTTTGCAGGAATTTCTTCCTCAAGGACATCCCGGCGGGGGTCAGGCGCACCAGGACCCTTCGGCGGTCACGGGTGTCTTTTTCACGTTCAGCAAGCCCTTCCTCTATCAGGCTGTCGACCAGTGTGGTCATGTTGGGAAGTTTTATCATGCTGTTTGCGGCAAGCTCTTTCATGGTAAAGGGGCGGTCTTCTTTAAAGGCTGCCAGCGCCTTGAGCTGGGAAAGCTTCAGGTCGAATTTAGTTTTGCCCTCGCTTTCCAGGGTCTTGTTAAGAAGCATGTGGCTGAACTGGCGAAGCATTTTAAAATAGCGTTCGAGCTGGGAATCCATAGTGCACCCGGTAACATTTATATAAATAATATTTATAATTATAACTATTAAATTTTACACATTGCGTCAAGATTTTTCTTCGGCCGGTCTTACAGCAGGAAATGGACCACCGTTACCGGTGGTCCATTTCCGGGGCTGAAAACAACATGGCTCGGCTTCAGTGGCCTTCCTCCTCCGGATGCTCATGGCTGCCCAGGGTGAATATCCACTGCAAGAAGACCTCATTGGTGTCCTTGTCATGATTTCTTCGGGCATGTTTGAACTGGAAGCGAAGTCGATTGTTACGGGTGTAGTCATAGGTCAGGTAGCCCGAATATTCGGTCAGGTGATCACGGGAGTGCTGCGGCTGTTCAGCGTAATCATAGCGCGCGCCGACGTGCCAGCGGGAAGCAAACCGGTAATCCATGAAACTGTACATGCCGTATGTGCGCTCCCAGCTTGAACCTTCCTCAATCTGTGCGCTGATAAACTCCGACTGCCACCGGAAGCGCCTGCGCCCACCTTCAAAGGGTTTCCAGATAAGGGTGACGTCTCCGGCCTCATAGTAAAAACGGGGCGCATGAGCATCGGCTTCAAATTTTCCCGCCAAACCGGAAAGGCCCCAGCTGACCCCGATATTTTTTGCCGGCTGAAACCTGTTTTTGAGCCTTCCGACATAGACCAGGTCGTCATAGTCACGCAGCCTGCCGTACTCTGCCTCATGATCATTCTCCGGCTCATCGTGGCCGTGTTCGTGGCGGTTGCCGCTGAGCACCTGCAGCGAATAGGAAAAGGGTGTTTTCCAGGGGGACGGAAACGTACCTGCAATACCCACACCCTCGTCAATATAGCCTTCATGGCCCAGATACCCGCGGTATATGGCCGGATAATCAACCTGGGGAAGGGCATGGGGATGGACGGTATTAAGCAGTCCGAAGTCGGTTCTGAAGCGCCCGAGCCTGATATCAATTCCGAAGGGAAGGACGTCATACACGTCGAGATAGCCTTCCTCAAGGCTTACGTCATCATCATGGTAGGAAAGGTTGAACACCGCCCGGGCAACATCGTCGATTTCTCCGGTAAAGGTAATGTCCACCCCCCGGAGATCAAACCGGTCTTCCTCGGTGCTGAGATGGTGGTCTTCCGACAGGTTTGCAACAAAGTCACCGGTCAGGCTGACGGCGGGCTTTATCGACCCGATCAGCCCATGCACGCTGGAGCCTTCTGCCTCTGCATGCTTTTCAGCGGTTGCGTGTTCGTGGTGTTCTTGTTCAGCCTTGTTTCCTGCCGGGGCGTGTTCATCATGGGGGTCCTGGTTCTGCAGGGTTGTAATGGTGTTTTGCTGATGGGCAATCACGGCCTTAAGCTCGCCGACCAGGTCTTTCAGCTGCTGCAGCTCCTTTTTCAGCTGCTGCATTTCCTCGCGGCTTGCATATTCCTGGGCATATGTTGCAGTAGCCCCAATTGCCGCGACGCACATCACCACCATTAAAAGGACTTTTTTAAAATACATTTTTTTCTCCTTAAACGGTGAAAGCTGTAATGGTTTTTTATCTGTTAGTGAGTGTTATCGGTGTGAAAAATTAAGCGGGAGGTGCCCGGGTGTGATGGGTTGACAAGTATCGGGGAACGATACTCAAACAGCGGGTGCGATGCACCGTTGCCGGGAACATCAGTAAAAAAACGGCCAGTGGTACCGTTGATAGTGCAGCGGCAAAAGGTTTTACCGGAGAATTGTTATTGCACAGTTTGCCGTCTTTTACCCATTTACACACGGCACTGTGTTCCAGCTGGTGGACCGTGCCATGGGTGCATCCGTTATGGAAAACCGTAAACAGAACGGATGCCAGCAGCAGGGCGCTGGTGCCGGCAAGAACAATAAACAGGCGTCTTTGAGGTTGCATCAGTATGCTGGCTCACAAGTAGTTTGTTAATAAATATTTATAATTATAACTAAATTGCTGCTCCAGTGCAATATTAATTTACCAAGGGGTTACAATGTTACCCGGGGTTGCCGCATGAGGCAGATGACTATTGTTTTGCTGAAGGCAGCCGGACACTTTTTTTAGGTTTTGCAGCGTAGGCCAGGGCACCGAACGTACAGGCTTTCAGGCATTCCCCGCATGAAAAGCAATCGGCGGGCAGCATTCTTTTTTCATAAAGTCCCTTCATGGCAGGGCCCGGGCATGCTTTTACGCAGGCTTTGCACTGTGTACACGTTGCCGGATCGATTCTGATTCTGAAGATGCTTGCCCTTTCTAGTATCCATGACAGAAGGCCGAAAGGGCATACGAGATAGCAGTGGGGGCGGTAGAATAAAAAACCCAGGATAAGGGTTGCCCCGATGTAGAGGGTAATGGAGAGCAGGGGAAAATTAAATTCAAAGAGGTTAAAGGGATTTATAAAATGATAGATGACCCGCCCCTTGCCGGCCATTCCGAAAAGACCAAAAAACAGGGCTGCGACAAACAGGATAAAAAGACCGGCCCGTATGCTGTTGGTCAGGAAGAAAGGGATTTTAACACGTTTTTTTACCCGTGAGAAGAAGGGCAGTTTGTATATCAGTTCCTGCAACGCCCCGTAGGGGCAGGCCCAGCCGCACACGGCCTTGGTGCCGACCAGAGAGAAGAGGATAAAGATTGCCAGCATGAGCAGGCGGCCGATGAGATTTTCTTCAATACCTGCAGCAGCCTTGAAGACCTTTACCATATTGACCATGGGATTAAATGATTTTCCCATCACAAACCCAAAGCACACAACGGCGATGACAAGGAGAGCGTATTTCCACGGGGCGGTCATGCTGTTGCGGGTCAGCAGCACAAGCGCACAGATGATAACGGCCGCAGCGACAAGGTGCATGAGGACCATGGTGGGGCCGGAAAAATCCCCCCTGAGATGTGCCACGAGGTGTTCGGCTTTATCTTTTGAAATACCCGACCCGGCCAGGGTTTTTTTACCCATGCCCGAGGTTATGCCAAGCTCGGCTTTAAGTTTTCCCTGCTCGATACTGTTCTGCCGGGCAAACTGCTTAAGGGTGGTGTCAGGGCTGTAGACAACAGGCTTCTGCGTATGGGTGAAAAACAGTCCGATCTGAAGGATTATAAAAACTGCTGCGGTAAAAATACACATTTTAGCTGAGTTCATATGATCACCTTTTCCATAAGACGTTTATGCATGATTCCTACTGCCAGGGAACACTACAAAGTATCAACCATGATACTACTATGTAACAGTTTTTTTTATCATATCCTTCGAAAAAAGCCGGGCGTCTGAAAATTTTCTAACGGCAGGCAGGGCGTCGATAATCTGTTTGCAGGCCGTACCATTTGTCGGATTATGTCTGTTCTACCCGGAACAGGTCCTTTACGGGTGCGGTTACATACTGTTGTACCGCTTCATTAAGGACCCGCCGGACCCGGGGCGCCAGGGTGTGGTCCCTGCTTACGTTTTGAAACAACGGTTTGAAAATATCATGAGGATTAAACAGCGGCCTCAGCGTAACACCGTTTCCTGATTTTTTGTCAACAAAAACCATCTCCTTTTTTTCTTCGGGTATCAAGACAAGATCCCCCCTGCTTTTCAATGCGCCGAAATCTGTCCGGGCACCGGTAATGTATGCAAGGGCCCCGGCCTGGCAGCAGTGGTGCGAGGTATATACTTTCATAGACTGCCTGACCGGCAGTGTGTCCGGGTAAAGTATCTTGAATGCCTCCTGCGCAGCCCTAAAGGCAAAGGCAACGCCTCCCGCGCAATAGCCGTGAAAAGCAAGAACATCAGCCAGTTTTATTTCAATTACAGCACTGCTGCTGATCCCCACAAGCTCGGCATCAGGGCTTTTCATAAAAATGGACACATCAGGTATGGAAACGGGAGCACGCTGTGCGGTGTCTGAGGGTCCGGGAGGAATTTCTTGTGCATTTTCCTTTGCAGCAGTGTTGCCCGGGGGCGGCATCAGCAGGCCTGCGCCCAGCAGGGAGGCCTTTTTAATGAACGTTCTCCGGTTAGTGTCCGTGGTGTTGCCTGTGTTATCCGGTGACGAAAGATCGGCCATAATCATACACCTTTCTAGTGTCGTATCCCAGGAAGACATTCAATAATTAAAAAATGAATACGTATGCTTATAATTATCAATAGAGTAAAAGGAGCCAAGGATTCGAGGGGTCGAGGATTCAAGTATTTTTATTACTAGTTGTATCTGTGCTATCAATAACATCTTACCCCGTTGAAAATCCTCTTCATTCCTGTTTTTAGCCTTAACATTTATCACTTGGACCCTTGCATCCTGGAACCCTCGGCCCCTTCTTCACAGCCTGACTCATCCGGCCATGTTCGGTACACATAGTCCGTACATATATAGGACACTACACTAGAATGCTGTATAAATGCAATCCTCTTTATACTATCACAGACGAGTTTGTATAAAAACAGTTGGTTCTGTACTGAAAGGGGTTGAGGAAGTTTTTGTAAGCATTAAATGCTGAGCTTTGCGGCGGAGAAAACTTACAGGACAATTATAAACAATACACAAACCCGTTCGGTTTCAATAACGTGCAGATTATATTAAAAAGGGCAGGGTGATGATCACCAAGCCCTTTTCTTAAACTGTTCAGCTTTTTGAAATTTATGTGCCCGGATCGGTTGTCACCTCAACATTGGGATCAAGAATCTGCCCGGTGGTGTGAACATATTCCAGGGCATCTTCATCATCAAGCGCGTAGGCCCGCAGGAACAGGGCGCTCCACCGGGCCGCGGTTTCCGCCGACACCTCCTGTTCCAGGGTCGGCACGTTAGGGTCAGCGCCTGGACCGGGAGGATTGTTCATGTCGCACATGGCATAGTGGTTGGCGCCTTTTATGAACACCATGGCCTTCGGGGGGTCCTGGATAAGGTCGTAGGAAATCTTGGTAACATCATAGGTTGCGTTATTGTCGAGCTTTCCGTTTATTATAGCAAAGGGCATCCCAAGGTTGTTGGTCTCCCTGATATCTCCCTCTACCGGGCCGTAAGGCTTGGTGTTTATGCCGCACAGGGCAACGGCTTTCAGCTCTTCGGGCCTGGTGAAGGTTGCCCCTTCGGGGCAAAAAGGGTACTCGCAGCTGTTTTGCATTGCCCCGATGGTACAGGCTGCCCCGTAGGAGTGGCCGAGCATCACCAGCCTTTGTGTATCAACAATGCCGTACAGCGGCGACGATGCGTTGTCGTTTTCCTGTGCTGTAAATGCAAGGGTGTCATACATCTGCTGCTGCTCGGCAAAGAGCCCTTCTGCAATAAAGCCTGCCATGTCGATGGTGATCATGTGGTTGGGCACAATAACAATAAAACCGTACTGAGAAACGGTCTGCGCATAGCCTTCGTAATACATCTTGTCGACCCTGCCGCCCTGCATGAGAAGCGCAACGGGAAAGGTCTCCGTGCCCCCTGACACGGGATAATAGACATCAATATCATCGCCGTTCTGTGACATGGTGGTTGAATAGGAGGCAACGGTCATAAACTGCGGCGAAGGTGTTTCCGGAACCGTTTCTGGTGCAGCGGCAAGGCGGTAGATTATTGCCCCTCCTTCGGTTGCCGAGGTTGCGCTTGCCTTGCTGGCTGAAACGTACAGCGTGTCGCCGAACCGGGCAAAGGCCTCAAAGGCCAGAACATCGGTGTCCCCGAAGCCGTTGCCGGTTATTTTCACCCAGTTTGTACCGTCAGGGGTCTTCCAGATATGGGCACCCGTGGTGGCTTTCTCGCTTTTCATAATCACAATGCCCGCATACAGCTCGTTGTCGAACTCATACAGGTATGGTGCTATGTTGTTGTAGGTCCCCGCAAAAATCGGGTCATCGGTATCCATCAGCCGGCCGTCAAATCCATCGGGGTAGGCCGAGTCTCCCCCCACGCTGTAAAACCAGCTCCCGTCTTCCGGGCTTCCGGTGTCGCTGTAAAGAACGCTTATGCCTCCGAGGGAGTTGATCCCCACGTACAGCCTGTCCTGGAAATCAGCAAGGCTCCACGGCATAAAATTGCCGTCGAACATGGTGCAATCCATTCCGCTGTCAAATCCGTTTTCGTTGGTGCCTGTGTCGTTTTCATCAACCGATGCATCAACGATCAGCTCCCAGCCGCTGTCGGTCATCCGTGCCAGTCGCGAGCAGCTCCCCTTCTCGCCCGAGGTACCCGTGCCCCCGGCATACAGCACCTGCTCCCCGGACACCGACGAAACCACCAGGTCGGTTATGCTGCTGCTTACCGCCTTTTTCCCCTCTATATAATTAACGTTATCGTGATAGTTGCCGAAGCTGTTTGCCGGCTGGGTGACCTGCCAGGTGTCACCGTCCGGGGTGTACCATACCTGGGCACCGTAATCATAGTTCAGCCCCGTGCTCACATACAGCTTCTCATCGTATATACGCATGGCGGTGATGGTTTTGTTCCAGTAATCGCCAAAACCGCTTTCATCCCAGCCCGTGCCGATCTCATAATCATCTCCGGTTTCCACTTCACCAAGGCTGTAGGTATAGGTGGGAAACGGGTTGGTATGCTCCTGCTCGGCGCATATGGTGTATTCAAACAGCTCGCCTGCAATCTCGTTCTGCTGCACCACCAGGGTGTCTGCGGTGTTGCTGATAATGTCGAATTTCCGGTATCTGCCGCTGCCGGAGGTTATCTGCAGCACGGCCCCGGCCCACTGGTCGGTCTGCCAGCTCTTCGAGTCGTCGGTAATGGCGGCGGTGAGGTCCCCGTCGTCGGCCGCACAGCCGGCAATTTCGATTATGCTGCCCGATTCCTCCGAGTCCCTTTTATCAGAAATCACCGGCTCCCAGGTGCTGTCATCATAACGCCAGATCTCGCAGCCCGTTGCGTACAGGTAGGTTCCCTGTACGCCTGTAGAAAATCCAACGTACAGCCTGTCCTGGAAAACCACCATCCTGCCCCACACGTTGTTTATCCGGGGGTTGTCATAGACACCGTTTTTTTCGTTTTCCCACAGCGTTACCTGCTCCCAGCCGGTTTCATCGGTGCGCCACACCTCGGCCCCCTTGTCCTCATTGCGGGTCATGGCATAGAGGCGCCCTTTGTACTGGCACATGGCAACAACGGATATGTTCTCATCATTGTCAAATCCCGGCTCGCTCACCTGCTCCCACACCGAGCCGTCATCTGCGGTTACGGTTCCCAGGGCTTCGGGAACATGCGTCTCCTCCTGGGGTTCTTCGCAGCCGGCGACAAAAAGAACGCATGCAGTTATTATGAATACCGCGCTTAGCCACGCTATTTTGTCTGTTCTGCAATTCGGATTCATAGAGATCTCCTTCCAAGGCATTATTGTTTCATATTCTAATATTTTGAATATTAAATATACATATGCTTAAAGTTATTTCCGTCTTTTGTCAATTTTTTTGTTGTGGTATAAAAATAGTAACAGATACATACGTATTAACAATTAGCGGCGTGCGGATATTTACTATATGAACTGGGTCATAAATCTTGCTGATTATTACGTGAGGCGAAAATTGCTGGGGCAAAAAATACCCCTGCTGGCCAGTTTTAAACTTACCTATCAGTGTAATCTGCGCTGTAACGGATGCCCGTTCCATCACCGCTCCCAGGAGGAAGGTGCCCACATGGGCTGGAACACAGCCGTGAAGGCACTAAACGAGCTTAAGGGCCGGGGCTGCCGGATCGTCATGTTTGAAGGCGGAGAGCCCCTTCTGTGGAAAGACGGCACCCGTGATTTTAACGATCTTGTTCGGTATGCAAAGAAACATTTCCTGCGGGTGGGGGCAACCACCAATGGAACGTTTCCCCTGGATGTCCCCACGGATGTGCTCTGGGTCAGCCTTGACGGGATGAAAGATACCCACGACCGGCTTCGCAGCAACTCCTTTGACCGTATCTGGGAAAATCTCACGGCAGCGACTCATAACAAGCTCTTCATTCATTTTACCATGAACCGGGACAACTGGCAGGAGCTGGAACCACTGCTCAAACTGCTTGGAACGGCACCTGCAGTTAAAGGTGTAACGGTTCAGCTTTTTTACCCCTATGACCAGGGAGAAGAGCCCCTTGCCCTTTCACAAGAAGAACGAAAGGATGCACTTACCAGGGCAATTGAGCTCAAAAGAAAGGGGTATCCCGTTATGAATTCTGCGAGCCGGCTCAGCGCGATGATCAAAAACTCCTGGAAGTGCAATGACGATATACTAATAAATGTTGATCCCGATGGCGTGGTTACCACGGGCTGCTATGTGAAACGTCGCGGGAAGGTCCAGTGCACGCATTGCGGATTTACTCCTGTTGCCGAGGCCGTGGGTGCCCTTAACCTGATTCCCGGATCACTTATTGCCGGGTGGCGGATTTTTCTTTAGGACGTCTGAAAAGGTCATCTTTTGTAACCGCTTATAGATGATCCGGCATGTATCTGTCGGGGCCTTTCCTTTTTACCTTTCACATGCTTCCTGTAAAATCCTGGTTAAAAGATTACAAAACGGCATGTTTTGTCAAACATGGATTGACAAAATTAATATATAGTTTACAATTTTCAGAAATAACACTAGAAAAATCTGTATACACGTGCATGTAGAATGTGCGTTTTTCAAAAGGATCACTCAGGAATAACTATATGAATATCGGAAAAAAGTTGAAAGAACTGCGTACGCAGAAAAAGCTCAGCCTTGAAAAGCTTGCTGCCAAAGTGGGCCTTACCCGGAGTTTTATATCCCAGGTTGAAAAGGACAAAACCTCGCCGTCGCTCCCCTCACTGATAAAAATAGTCAGCGCCCTGGATATGAGTGTCGCAGAATTTTTCCAGACTGTTGAAGAAAAGCGCAGTGTTCATATAAAAGGAGCGGAGCGAAAGTGTTACCAGGACATTGAAGCAAAAACAAAAATAGCAAGCCTTTCCTCGGGATTCAGAAATGCACAGATGGAGCCTTTTTATGTAGAGTTTGAAGGAGAGCGTATTTCAGAGATCATATCTCTTCAGGGTGAATCCTTTGTATTTGTCCTTGATGGGGCCCTTGAAGTTATTATGGGCAAAGAGTCCCACAGGCTGCAGAAGGGAGACAGCCTCTATTTTGACGGTTCGGTTCCCCACCGGGTAATTCCCGATGGTGACAAAAAGAGTTCGGCACTGTTTGTTGCCCAGAAAGGTGTTGTTAAATTTCATTAGATTAATATTTATATCAAACAGGGATTCATATGTTAGGGAAAAACCACTACAAGGTGATACATATTCTAGTACTGCTGATTTTTTTACAGCCGGGATGCGGCAGTAACCGGGATTCCGACAGTGCAGCACAGAAAGAAGCGGTGCCGGTAACGGTGGCAGAGGTTACGTCAATGGATGTTTCCCACTTCTTAAGACAGACCGGCTCACTGGTTGCCTTTGAACGGGTGCTTGTTAAATCGGAAGCAAAGGGCAAAATCGATACAATCTGTTTCGAGGAAGGAACAGCAGTTAATTCGGGGGACCTTCTGGTCACAATCGACGATGCAAAAATCCGCGCGGAAATCAAACGGCTCACGGCCCAGATTCAGCAGCATACCGTACAGCTTGCCCACACCGTAAAGACCCTGCGCAGAAAGAAAAATCTGCTCAAGGACGAGGTTATTTCCGACCAGGAGTACGACGATTTGGTTGCCCGGAAGGGCGTTGAGGAGGCACTGATTGACCAGGCCAGGGCAGCCCTTGCCCTTGCCATGGAAAACCTTGACGACATGCACATACGAGCTCCATTTGACGCAATGGCATCCGAGCGGCTGGTCGCGGCGGGGGATTATGTCAAAGAGGGAGACCCTGTTGTCAGCGTTGTGCAGGTTAATCCGTTGAAGATTGCCATGAGAGTTTTTGAGAAATTCAAAGAGAAAATAACGCCCGGCATGCCGGTTACCGTAACCGTTGATGCTTTCCCCGGCACAGCTTTTACCGGTTCAGTCTATTTTATATCCCCTGATGTTGATGTGTCCACCAGGACGTTCCTGGTGAAAGCACGGCTGCCCAATGCTGATTTACGGCTCAATCCCGGCATGTTTGCAAACGTGTCACTGGAATATGAGCGGCATAAAGACGCCCCGATAGTCCCGTGGGATGCAGTAGTGCAGCTGGAGGAAAGGGCATTTGTGTTTGTGATTAATAACAACATTGCACGCCAGGTGCCGGTTACCCTGCTCAAGGTGTTTGATGACAGGGCAGAGGTTTCAGGTGCTGTACGGCCGGGACAGAAGGTTGTCCTGGAGGGTAAATTTACCGTTGACGACGGAGACCGTGTTGCCGTTCAAACCGCCCGCATTGAGAAAACGCTACAGACGGAAAACAGCAAATAATGTTTATTTCAGAAATTTCGATCAAAAGACCGGTTACCGCGACAATGCTGACCCTGTTTCTGGTGGTCTTCGGCATTATCGGTGCAAAGCGCCTCGGCGTCGAGCTTTATCCCAACGTTGAATTTCCCGTAGTTACCATCACCACCCTGTGGGAAAACGCCCGCCCCGAGGAGATGGACAACAATGTTACCGATGAACTCGAGGACGCAATCGGTGAGGTTTCCGAAATCAAGCATGTCCAGTCCATAAGCATGGAGGGCACCTCCTTTGTGATTGTAACCTTTGAGCTCGGCCGTGATGCCGACCTGGCAGCCCAGGAAGTCCAGGAAAAAGTGTCAAGCAAACTGGGCGAAATTCCCAACAATGCCGAAAAACCCGTTCTTGACCGGCTCGATGTCAGCGCACAGCCCGTGGTGTGGTTTTGCCTCTACGGGCGCTATCCCATTGAGGAGCTCACCCGGTACGCAAAAGACGTCATACGGCCCATGTTTCAAAAGATCAAGGGCACGGGGGAGGTTCCCCTGCGGGGGGCGCGGGAGCTCGAGGTCCGCATCTGGCTCAACCGTGACAAGCTGACGGCATACGATATCACGGCAGATGAGGTCATAGCCGCTATTAAGAAACGGCATATCGAGGTGCCGGGGGGCAAGGTTGAGTCATCACGCAAGGAATTCCTTGTGCGTACCATGGGCGAGTTTCCCACTCCCGAAGCATTCGATGAGATGATTGTTGCCTACCGCAAGGCAACGGCAATCAGGCTCAAAGAGCTGGGCTATGCTGAAAGCGGCCGGGAGGACAACACATCCATAGCCCGTTTTACGAATGCAGGCGGCAAACGCTTTCAGGGTGTGGGCATCGGGGTGACGCCGCGCTCCGGCGAAAACAAGGTTGCCGTTGCCGCACTGGCAAAAGCCCAGGTTGAAAAAATAAGAAACCAGCTACCCCCAGGCATGAACTTCGTGCTGACCTCGGACCGCTCGGTTTTTATACAGGAATCGATCAGCGAGGTGCGGCTTCACCTGATCATCGGGGGCTTAATGGCGGCCCTTTCCATCTATTTTTTCCTGCAGAGCATCTCAACGACGGTTATCGCCTCTATTGCCATACCGACCTCCATTATTGCAACCTTTGCGGCCATGTACTTCTTCGGCTTTTCCATGAACAATATGACCATGATGGGCCTGACCATGTCCGTGGGGCTGGTGATCGATGATGCCATCGTCATGGTGGAGAATATTTTCCGTCACCGCCTGATGGGCAAGCCGGCTCTCCAGGCGGCACTTGACGGTTCCCGGGAGATCGGCTTTGCCGTTATTTCCATAACCCTCGCCCTGCTGGGCGTCTTCCTGCCGGTTGCATTCATGGGCGGCATCGTCGGCAAATTCTTTCTCGAGTTTGCCCTTACCGTTGCCTTTGCCATAGCCCTTTCGGCCTTCATAGCGCTCACCCTGATACCCATGCTTTCGTCCCGGTTTTTGCGAACAGGCGGAAATAAGTTCCTTTTTCTTCATGTCTTTGACCGGGCAATGGACAGGCTCACCGTGTATTACCGCAGGTTCATCGCCGCATGCCTGGGCCGTAAAAAGCTTGTGCTGGTGCTGGCAGTGGGTTCCTTCTTCCTCGGGATCTGGATACTGTCCATTATAGGCTTTAATTTCTTCACCCAGGACGATGAGGCATCGTTTCTTGTCAGGGTCGAGACGCCCCTTGAATATTCCCTTGAAAAAACGGACTCGGTTGTTTCCCGGGTCGAGGCCGTCCTGAAAGAGCATCCCGGGGTGAAAAGTTTTCTTTCCATTACCGGCTTCAGCGGCCGGGGCGACAGGCCCCAGTCCGACAAGGCCATTATGTTCGTCAATTTGACGCCAAAGCACGAGCGGGACGAGCACCAGACAGTGATCATGCAGGCCCTGCGCAAAAAGCTGGCCCACATCCCCGACGCACAGATTGTGGTGTCGTTTGAATCGATCCTGGGTTCCAGCTCCCGTGACGCCGATCTGCAGTATACCATCAGGGGACCTGATATTGAGGTCCTTGACCGTGTTTCCCGGGACATTACAGCACGTCTTAAAAAGATTCACGGATTTGTTGATATAGACCGGGACCTTGAGCTGGGCAAACCGGAAATCCAGGTGGAGATCAACAGGCAGGTGTGTGCAGACCTGGGAATATCCGTTGCAGGCGTTGCGCGAACAATCGGGGCCCTGGTGGGCGGCACCGATGTTGTTGAGTTCAAGAAGGGCGGTAAATCATATGACGTCCGGCTCAGGCTTGTTGCCCAGGAGCGGCTCCGGCCTGCTGATCTTGAGCGCCTGTGGGTGCGCACGGAAAGCGGCGGGCTGGTTGAGCTGAAGAATGTCGTTACCCTCAGGCACCGGTTCGGGCCAAGCGTCATCAACCGCCTTGACCGCCAGCGCTCGGTAACCATTATTGCAGACCTGGAGGGGAAGGTAATGGGAGATGCCATCCCGGAGATTGAGCGGATCGCCGAAGAAGTACTTCCCCCGGGCTACTCCGGCATGTTTATGGGAAGAACGGAGGCCTTCCAGGAAACGGTCTACTTTATCAGCATCGCCTTTTTCCTGGCCGTTTTGCTGACCTACATGGTCGTTGCAAGCCAGTTTGAGAGCTTTATTCACCCCATTACCATCATGGCGGCCCTGCCCCTTTCCTTTGTGGGGGCTTTCGGCCTTTTGCTGATCACGGGGAAATCCTTTGACCTTTTCGGTATGATCGGGCTTGTGCTCCTGGTGGGGCTGGTGACCAAGAACAGCATCCTGCTCATTGAATTTACCAACCAGAAGAAAACCCAGGGAATGCCCGTGGACCAGGCGCTGATTGAGGCCGGCTCAATCCGGCTGCGCCCCATACTCATGACCGCCATCTCCACGGTGGCGGGAATTTTGCCCGTGGCCCTGGGCATCGGCGTGGGCAGTGAAGGGCGGCAGCCCATGGCCCTTGTGGTGGCCGGCGGCATGCTTTCATCAACCGTTCTTACCCTTGTTGTTATTCCGGTCATCTATTCCTATCTTGACCGCTTCACCAACCTTTCCGTTTTTTCGTTTATAAAAAGAAACGTCATGGCCGATTATTCTGAAAAAAAGAGGCGGGTTCCCGTTAGTTAAAAGCAGGAGGGCTTATCGCGATGCCGACTTCAGTCACGGCATCTGTCCCGAGTGTCTGCAAAAACGCTGTCCGACATTTTACAAACAACAGCAAAAGATTACAGCTTCCTGTTTGTAACGGTCCGGGACGCCCCGACACAGTCAACCCTTCCCGCAGCAGACAACCCACGGTGCTTTTATTTCAGTTGCACAATTGAAAAGACGTGGTATATGTTTTTCATGGTGATACACACCGGGAGGGGGATTATTATTATACGGAGCACCAGGCTCCCTGGAGGATGTTCTACGGATGAGTATCGGAGACAATTACAGACGACTGCGCAGAGAGGTGCCCGGGCATGTAACCATTGTTCTTGCCGCCAAGACCCGCACCCCGCAGGAAGTTTTAGAAGCGCTGGAGGCGGGCGCTACAGACATAGGCGAAAATTATGTGCAGGAAGCAGGGCACCTGTACACGGCACTGGGTGAAAAGGCCCGAAGCGTCACCTGGCATATGATCGGCGAGCTGCAAAAAAACAAGATCAACAGGGCCCTGCAGGTTTTTGACGTCATTCAGACGGTTGATTCTCTGGAGAAGGCCGAGGCAATTAACAGCCGTGCGGAACGAGCAGGCACCCTGCTGAAGGTGTATGTCGAAGTAAATATCGGCAGCGAGCCGTCCAAATCAGGCGTGGTGCCCGGCTCTGATGCTGTTGAAAGCCTTGTTGAGAACATAACACAGCTGAGGCACCTGAGCATTGACGGTATTATGACAATGGGGCCCCTTACCGGAGACCCGGAAAACAGCAGGCCCTATTTCAGGGAAGCCAGAAAAATATTTGACAGGATTAATGCCCGCGGCCTGCCGGGTGTGTCTCTTACAACACTGTCCATGGGCATGTCAAATTCCTACCGGGTTGCAATAGAAGAGGGGGCAACCATGATTCGGCTCGGTACGATTGTTTTCGGCACCCGAAGGCGGCAGGCATAACCGTTACGCTTTAAAAAACCCGGCTGTTTATGTGGGCATTATTAGGTTTAAATGATTAGAAAAAGAGATAATAACATGATATAAGGAGTTTATTCTATAGCGGAAAAGAGTGTGTCTGCGGACCGTAATGGAGGGGATACATGAAACTCACGTTAAAATACAAAATTATCGGACTGGTGCTGATTGCGGCTTTTTTACCGGTCTTGGTCGGGCTCCTTGTGACGGGCATACAGAACTGGCGCATCAGTAAGATTATTACGGGCGATATTAATATGCTTACCCGTGAATATGTAGCCCAGATCGCAGAAGATGTTCACGGTCTGTGCAAAACCGCCGACGAACTCGTTCAGACCCGCGTTGATAACAGCTTAAACGTTGCCCATAAAATTCTCAAAGAAAAAGGCGGTGTTTCGGTTTCTTCTTCCCAGGAGGTAACCTGGAGCGCCGTTAATCAGTATACAAAAATTGCCCAAACCATAACAGTGCCTAAAATGTATGTGGGAAAGGAATGGTGCGGGCATAACAGGAATTTTGCAACACGAACCCCGGTTGTTGATGACGTTAAGGACCTGGTGGGGGGTACCTGTACCATATTTCAGAGAATAAATGAGCAGGGTGATATGCTGCGGATAGCAACAAACGTGGAAACTCTCTCAAAAGAGCGGGCAATAGGGACATTTATCCCTGCCGTGAATCCCGACGGAGAGGTTAATCCTGTTGTGTCCTCCGTGCTGCGGGGGGAAACCTACCGGGGCCGGGCATATGTGGTAAACGCATGGTACATTACCGCCTATGAGCCCATCAAGGACCGTGACGGTGAGGTTATCGGTATCCTTTATGTGGGTATCAAACAGGAGGCAGTGGAAAGCCTGCGCAATACCATTTACGGCATCAAGGTGGGGGAAACCGGGTATGTATATGTGCTTGGCGGAACCGGAGCCCATAGGGGGCATTATATTATCTCCAAAAACGGCGAACGGGACGGGGAAGACATCAGCAACATTGTTGACTCTGAAGGCACACCATTCATTCAGAACATAGTAAACACGGCCCTGGCGCTTACGGGTGGTGACGTCGGCTTTGAAACCTATGCCTGGAAAAACCCCGGGGAGCGTAAGCCCCGAAACAAGATTGTAGCAATACGATATTTCGAGCCATGGGACTGGGTTATCGGTGCAGGTATTTACGAGGATGATTATTATGAAATAATTAACAAGACCCTGGCGGAGCTGAACAGGCTTTTCATTTGGGCAATGGCAGGCGGGGGCATCATCCTGATGATTGCGGTAGTCATAGCAATGATTCTCGGCGATAAGATCGTCAGGCCCATTGAAAACATTATTTCCGTTTCCAAAAAGATTGCCCGGGGCGACCTGTTTTCTGCAAAGCAGGCGGTAGATGTTTTGCACGATTCTGATACCGCTTCCGATCATGGAGGGCTAAAGACAAGAATTTTTTCCGAAGATGAGACCCAGGATTTGCTCACGGCCATAATGGGCATGACCCAGAATCTGCACTCCCTGGTGGGCCAGGTTCAGCATTCCGGCATTCAGGTTACCGCATCAACGACCCAGATTGCAGCTTCAGCCCGAGAGCTTGAGACAACTGTTTCCCAGCAGGCCGCATCGACTCATGAAGTTGTAACCACGTCGAAAGAAATCTCCCTTACCTCCCGGGAACTGGCCAACACAATGAATGAGGTAGGCGGGGTCGCGGTCGACACCGCTTCTTTGGCAGACAGCGGAAGGAGTGATCTGGAAGGAATGGAAGGCAATATTCGTCAGCTCATGGATGCCACGGGCTCAATCTCCTCAAAACTTTCAATGATCCGGGAAAAGGCAAACAATATCGACACGGTTATAACAACCATCAACAAAGTTGCCGACCAGACCAACCTGCTTTCATTAAACGCCTCAGTGGAGGCTGAAAAGGCCGGAGAATACGGGGTGGGCTTTTCAGTCGTTGCCCGGGAAATCCGCAGGCTGGCAGACCAGACGGCGGTGGCCACACTTGATATTGAACATATGGTCAAAGAAATGCAGTCAGCGGTTTCATCGGGTGTTATGGAGATGGATAAATTTACCGAGGAAGTCCGGGTTGCCGTAGACAATATCGGAAAGATAAGCCGCCAGCTGGAGCTGATAATACAGCGGGTACAGGCCCTGCCGCCGCGGTTTGAACAGGTTTCCGAAGGTATGCAGTCCCAGTCAGACAGTGCACAGCAAATCAGCGAGACGATGGTTCAGCTCAACGAGGCCATTCAACAAACAACCCTGTCCCTGCGTGAATTCAACAGCGCCACGGAGCAGCTTAATGAAGCGGCCCGGGGCCTGCAAAACGAAGTTTCACGATTTAAAGTGAGTGAATAATTATGCTCATTCTGCCGGTAAAAGTAAGACAAAACACCTATGCACTTGACACCAGCCGGGTTATCGAAGTGATCCCCCGGGTCCACCTTAAAGAAATACCCCACACACCAGAGTATGTTGCGGGGATATTCACCTACCGAGGAGTAATAGTGCCGGTTATAGATCTGTGCATGCTTCTGCATAATGAACCCTGCGCGCCTCTTCTGGGAACCCGCATCGTGATTGTAAAATATCATGGGCCGGGCACGGAACACATCCTGGGCTTAATGGCCGAGCAGGTCACGTCAATAATGGAAACAGACCAGGATTCCATCAAGGCCGCAGGCGTTACCGCGGAAGCCGCTCCGTATCTCGGCGATATTATAACCGATCAGCAGGAAATGATTCAGCTGGTAATGGCTGATGCGCTTGTGCCCGACGCATTAAAAGAAATACTGTTTACCGACCAAAAGGACCTTGGATAGTGTCCCTAGGAGCAATTGAAGCGTTACTCAGAGGCAAAATAGGGCTTGACCCTGCGTCCATCGGTTCCCGTGCAATTGATTTTTCAGTCGCCAAGCGCATGGAAGTATGCGGTGTGACAGACCAGGCACACTATTTCAACCTCCTGCAGGAATCGCCCGGGGAGATGGAAGAGCTGGTTGAGATGATTGTGGTGCCCGAGACCTGGTTTTTCAGGGATAAAGAACCGTTTGTTTTTCTCAAGCACTATATTGAATTTGAATGGCTGCCCCGTCACAAGGGATCATGCCTGCAGGTTCTCAGCGCCCCATGCGCAACCGGCGAGGAACCGTACTCAATTGCCATGTTGCTTATGGAGTCGGGGCTGGACAAAGGGCAGTTTCATATTGATGCATTGGATATAAGCAGAAAAGCAATTGAGAAGGCTAAAACGGGCGTTTACGGAAAGAATTCATTTCGCAGGATAGAAAACGTATTTCTAAAGCAGTTTTTTATACAGACCGAGGAAGGCCTGCTTTTGGATGACCGGGTGCGCCGGGCAGTGACATTCAAACAGGCAAATTTAATTGACGCATCAGCTGTTTTGGAGCAGTGCCGCTATGACGTGATTTTTTGCCGCAATGTGCTGATTTATTTTGACAGTGAAAGTAAAAAGAACGTTTTTTCCCTTCTTGACCGCTCTTTGGCAGCAGAAGGGATTCTCTTTTTGGGCCATGTTGAAATGATGCAAATGCTGGCCGGGGGATATGATCCCGTGGACCATCCCCGGGCATTTGCTTTTAAAAAGACACCGCTAAAACCGGGGCAGGCAGATTCTCACAAGGGAACGCTGCCGCGCCCCCGCAGAAACCTAACAAAAGGGGCAGATGATATTTCTCAAAAAAAGGCGATGCACCCAAAAGCCTCTCCGGTCGCTGCCGGGGCACGTAATCGCAAAAAGGCCGGAGCGCCGGATTCACCACACAAACCAGACAATGCCCGGGAATCTCTTCTGTCAACGGCACAAAAACTTGCCGACCGGGGAAACCTGAACGAGGCAAAAACAGTGTGTGAACGGTTTGTGAGAGAACAGGGACCATCCGCCCAGGGCCTCTGCCTTTTAGGTCTGATCAGTGAATCCCTGGGCGAGGTCGGGCAGGCAGAAACGTTTTATGATAAGGCGCTCTTTCTTGATCCTGATAATTATGAAACGATAATGCACCTTGCGCTGCTCATGGAGAAACGCAACGCTGTTGAAAAAGCCAGGGTGCTCAGGAAGCGGGCGGAACGTATTCAGGCCGCACAGCACCAGCTGCCGTGAGAAAAAAACGGCAACGCCGGGCTTGCGGCAATCAAGGGTAAAAAAACGCTGACAGTTTACCGGTGGAAAAGAACGTGAAAGAAAAGAGCAGAGAACCTTCCGGATCAAGAGACTGCTGGAACAGACATGGTATCGAAGGCGACGGCACCTGTTCCAAACTTCAGGAAGTGATCCATTGCCGCAACTGCGAAGTATACGCACGTGCGGCCGGTGATCTGTTTGAGAAAGAACCGCCCGAGCATTATTTGACTGAATGGACGCAGTACCTTGCCCGGGAGAAGGAGCTTGAAACGATCGGGCTGCTCTCGCTTATCATTTTCAGGATAGGCGGTGAGTGGCTGGCATTACCCACAGAACTTGTAAGCGAAATTACCGAAACCAGGGCTGCACACACCATTCCCCATCGAAAGAAAACGATTCTTTCGGGTCTTATCAATGTCCAGGGCAAGATCCAGCCCTGTTTTTCTCTGGGAAATCTTCTCGGGCTTGAACAGGAAGAATATGCCGGTGAAGAGCCTGACAGGAAAATTTTTAAACGCATGATTGTTCTGGAAAGGGAGGGGACCAACTGGGTTTTCCCGGTAGATGAGATTCGAGGGGTACAGCGTTTTCAGCCGGAGGAGATAAAAAATATTCCAATAACGGTTGCCCGGGCAAAGAATACGTATACAAAGGGTGTCTTTGTACAACAGGAAACGCATATTGCATATCTTGATCACGAGCTGCTTTTTAACTCTCTGAAGCGCAATGTGCAGTAGCACATTGTCCGTTTCGGGCATCGGCGTGACGGCATATATCACTTGCGGGGCTTTTATATGAGTTCCAACACACATGATACCTCCATGCTCGATCTGTTCCGGATTGAAGCGGAGACCAACGCTGCAGTGTTAAGCGACGGGCTCCTGATGCTTGAGAAGACTCCCGGCGAAACAAAGCAGATAGAACCGCTTATGCGCGCGGCCCATTCCATAAAAGGGGCGGCACGCATTGTCCAGCTTAACATCGCGGTAACTCTGGCCCATGCCATGGAGGACTGCTTTGTTGCCGTTCAGGAAAATGCCCTGACCCTGAACACAACACACATAGATGTGCTGCTGCAGGGGGTGGACATTTTTACCGGCCTTTCAAAGGTTTCCGAAGCCGAGATTGAAGGCTGGCTTTCCGGACACAGCAAAGAAATTGAAGCGCTTGCAGCAGAGATTGCCGCCTTCAGCAGCACCCCGCCGGAAGCAGTAGAGCCCGCCCCTTCTCAAAGCGACGGGCACCCCATTTCAGACAATGATGAGGCCTTTCGGGCAGATGCATCCATGCTTGATCTGTTTAGAACCGAACTGGAAACCCACTCGGCAGTGTTAAACGACGGGCTTCTGGTTCTGGAGAAAAACCCCCGGGCAACAGACCGGATAGAGCCGCTCATGCGCGCGGCCCATTCTATAAAGGGGGCGGCACGTATTCTTCAGCTTACCGACGCCGGGACCCTTGCACACGCCATGGAGGACTGCTTTGTTGCCGTTCAGGAAGGCGCTTGTGCCCTGGACACACCGCGTATTGATATACTGCTGCGAGGGGTTGACATATTTACCGGGCTTTCAACGGTCGCGGAAGGCGAGATTGAAGACCGGCTTTCCGGACAGCACAATGACATTGAAGCACTTGCCGCAGAGATACGTGCTCTAAGCACCACCGGAAAAAAGCCTGAAAAAAAGAGATCCCTGAAACCTCCCCCGACACCAAAACGGCAAAGCGGTGCTTCTGCAAAACAGCATGATCAGAAACCTGTACCGGAACCGCAAAAAGGGCCATCGGAAGCTAAAGACAGTGTTGTACGGGTAACCACGGAAAATCTTAACCGCCTTATGGGTCTTGCCGGTGAGCTCCTTGTTGAGGCGCGCTGGCTTGCACCCTTTTCAAAATCACTGTTTCAGTTGAAGAAACGCCAGACAGAGCTGTATGATATCTGCGGCACCCTGCGGGAATCGCTGGACGGAACGGGCGTGGATACCCGCATTGAGGGATGTTTGCTTGATGCCCGTGAAAAAATGAATGACTGTACCCAGATGATTGCAGGACGGATCAATGATTTTGAAATATTTGCACGCCGTATGGCAAAACTTTCAAACCGGTTTCATCGCGAAGTTATTATTAGCCGCATGCGCCCCTTTTCGGACGGGGTGCAGGGATTTCCCCGCATGGTGAGAGATCTCGCAAAAAAGCTGGGGAAAAAGGTCAACCTTGAGATCATCGGGAAAAACACCGAGGTTGACAGGGATATCCTTGACCGGCTGGAAGCGCCCCTCAATCACATACTGCGAAACGCGGTGGATCACGGTATCGAGATGCCTGATGATCGTCTCCGTGCAGGCAAACCCGAGGAGGGCACCGTTAAACTCGAAGCAGTGCATCGTTCCGGGATGCTGTCGATTACTGTTTCTGATGACGGCAGGGGAATCGATCCTGAAATGGTACGCCGGAAGGTAATAGACAGAAATCTGGCAAGCAAAGAGATGGCCGGTCAGATGACCCAGAATGAACTCATGGAGTTTCTGTTCCTTCCCGGGTTTTCTACTGCCATGGATGTTACTGAGATTTCCGGCAGAGGTGTGGGGCTTGATGTTGTTCAGAATATGATACATGATGTCAGCGGTATTGTCCGTGTGTCTACAGAACCGGGAAAATCGGTAACGTTCCATTTGCAGCTGCCCATTACCCTTTCCGTTATCAGAACGCTGCTTGTTGAAATAGCGGGTGAAGCGTATGCCTTTCCGCTTTCGCGTATTGATCGGTGCCTTCATATAAACCGCGATGACGTTAAGGTCGTTGAGGACAGACAATTTATTACCGTAGCCGGTACAAACATCGGGCTGGTTGACGCGCACCAGGTTCTTGAACTGGAAAGCGCATATACACACAAAGAGGAAATCCCCGTTATCATAATAGGGGAGCAGATAGGCCGCTACGGGCTGGTGGTAAACCGATTTCTTGGAGAACGTGAGCTGGTTGTTCAGCCCCTTGATTCCCGGCTGGGCAAGATACCCGATATCAGTGCCGCTGCCATTATGTCGGACGGCTCCCCGGTGCTTATCGTTGATGTTGAAGACATGGTGCGGTCCATTGATAATCTGCTGACCGGGAGCAGGCTGAGAAAGGTCGGACAGTATGCTTATCAGGAAAGCGCCGGCAGGCCAAAGCGTGTTCTTGTCGTTGATGATTCCATTACCGTACGCGAAACCGAGAGAAAGATTCTGGAAAACGGCGGCTATGATGTTGATGTGGCGGTAAACGGCATGGATGGGTGGAATGCCGTACGCAGCGGGAATTATGACCTTGTTGTTTCCGATATTGACATGCCCCGGATGACCGGTTTTGAACTTACCGAGCTGATAAAGCAGGACCCGGTATTGAAAGCGCTGCCGGTTATGATCGTATCGTACAAGGAGCGGGAGGAAGACAAGAAGCGCGGGCTTACCGCCGGTGCGAACTATTACCTGACCAAAAGCAGCTTCCACGACGAAACGTTTATAAACGCGGTAATCGACCTCATCGGAAAGGCCCGGGCATGAGGATCGGCATTGTTAATGACATGACCATGGCCGTGGAAGTTCTCAAGCGCGTTGTGCGCGATATTCCAGAGTATGAAATTGCATGGGTCGCCTATGACGGCCGGGAGGCGGTTAACAAGTGCACGGCTGATACACCTGATATTGTACTCATGGATCTTATTATGCCCAACATGGACGGCGTGGAGGCAACCCGCCGCATTATGAAGCAGACCCCCTGTGCAATCCTGGTAGTTACTGCCACGGTTGAGGGAAACATGGCAAAGGTTTTCGACGCCATGGGATACGGGGCGCTGGATGCCGCAACAACGCCGGTGGTCGGCAGTGATGGAGCTATCCATGGCGGAGACGTCCTGCTCGGCAAAATTGCCACCATTGCCAAGCTGCTCGGCAAGAACGACGCGACACGGCAACGGGGAACGCTGCATGCCAGGGGACTGAGCCCGCGGGAATCCGGCACAAAGCTGGTTGTTATCGGTTCTTCAACCGGCGGTCCAAAGGCACTTGCTGAAATCCTTTCCTCGCTGCCCCGCGCCTCCAATGTTTCTATTGTTATCGTCCAGCACGTGGACGTTCAATTCGCTTCCGGTCTGGTTGAATGGCTTAATGAACAGACCCCCCTTGCTGTGTGCCTGGCAATGGACGGCATGCGACCACAGCCGGGAACGGTTCTGGTTGCCGGGACGAATGACCACCTGGTTATGAAATCGGACCTTACGCTCCATTATACCCCTGAGCCCGAGGACTGTCCGTATCGCCCTTCGGTAGACATATTATTTAAAAGTGTGGCCCGCACCTGGCCTGAAAAGGCTGTTGGCGTTGTTTTGACGGGAATGGGCTCTGATGGTGCCGAAGGGCTCATGGTGCTTCGCGATGTCGGCTGGCATACTATTGCCCAGGACGAAAAGAGCTGCGTTGTGTACGGTATGCCCAAGGCTGCGGCAATGCTCGGTGCCGCGGTTGAAATTTTGCCCCCTGCAAAGATTGCAAAGGCGTTAACCAGCTATTCATAGTAATGAATTGAAAAGGAGTCTGAAATGAGTACCCGGGTATCTCCAGGCCAGGACAGCCGCTCATCGCTGACCGAACATGTTATCACCGTTCTTCTGATTGATGACCAGGCAATGATCGGCGAAGCGGTACGCCGCATGCTTGCGGAAGAGCAGGACGTTGTTTTCCATTACCTGCAGGACCCAACCCAGGCAATTCAGCGGGCCACGGAGCTTTCGCCGACAGTTATCCTCCAGGACCTGGTCATGCCCGAGATTGACGGGCTGACCCTGGTGAAGTTCTTCAGGGCACATGCCACGTTGCGGGATGTGCCCCTCATTGTTCTTTCAACCAAGGAGGATCCGAAAATCAAGGCAGAGGCCTTTGCGCTGGGGGCCAATGACTATCTTGTAAAGCTTCCTGATAAAATAGAACTTATCGCCCGCATCCGCCACCACTCCAAGGGCTACATTAACCTGCTTCAGCGAAACGAAGCCTACAAGGCACTGGTAAAAAGCCAGGAGGCACTTGCCGCCGAGCTTGCCCAGGCAGCAGATTATGTGCGCTCACTGCTTCCGCCACCCCTGAACGGTGAGATAACCACGCACTGGCGCTTTATCCCCTCCATGTCTCTGGGGGGGGATGCCTTTGGTTATCACTGGCTGGACGATGACCATTTCGCCATGTATCTGCTCGATGTATGCGGCCATGGCGTGGGGCCGGCGCTGCTTTCCATTTCAGCAATGAACGTGCTGCGCTCCCAAACCCTGCCCAACGCAGATCTGCACAATCCTGCTGACGTTCTGAGGGCATTGAACGCCAGCTTTCAGATGGAAGAGCACAACGGATTGTATTTCACCATGTGGTACGGCGTGTACCAAAAGTCACAACGCCGGCTCACCTATGCGAGCGGAGGGCATCCCCCGGCTATATTGTTCAATGGAAAGGATCAGAAGACTGCCGGCGCGGTTGAGCTGAAAACAAAGGGATTTATTGTGGGCGGCATGCCCGATGTGCCCTTTGAGAGCGCCCGGGTTGACCTTGACGAATATGCAAAACTCTATTTCTTCAGCGACGGCGTCTATGAAGTTTTCTCGCCGGAAGGGACCATGCTGGAGTTTAGTGAGTTTGTCGACCAGTTGGCAAAACCTTCTGAACCGGGTGTCTCCGACATTGACAGGATACTGACGTTTGTCAGCGGGTATCAAAACGGGGCTCCCCTTGAGGATGACTTTTCAATGGTTGAGGTTGTTTTTTAGTCTGCCCGGGCAGCGGGAGGGGCAGTTCGTAGTTTGCCGGAAACCCCGTGCCCAGGACGGCTCCTTGACGCCTGCAGTTTTGCGGGATCCAAACCAAAACCGTTTTGGACACAACACGGTAGCACTGTTTACCTCGTTGTGTGGAGATGCCATGGCCAAACCAGTTAAACCCTCGGCAGACAGAATAATAAAATCAGGGCTTGTTTCAAAACCGGAGGCCCCCAAGACAGCGCCGCATCTTACGGGAAAGCTGATTTTTTTTCCGGGATGGTGCAAAAAATGTGGTCTGTGCACGGTTGTGTGCCCGACAAAGGCCCTGAAACAGCAGAAAGACGGAACACCCTACCTGGAAGACCCTGAAAAATGCACCCTCTGTTCGCTATGCTGGAGGATATGTCCCGATTTTGCTATTGTTAAAAATCCGGAAACAGGGGAGGAGGAACATGACGCTGAATAGAAAAACCCCTGAAGGGTACCCCATGGCCTTCATTCAGGGAAATGAGGCCTGCGTGTACGGAGCGATTCATGCGGGCTGTAATTTTTTTGCCGGATACCCCATTACGCCGTCAACAGAGATTGCTGAAGGCATGGCGCGGGATCTGCCGCTTGTGGGGGGGACGTTTATGCAGATGGAGGACGAGATTGCATCCATCGGCGCTATTATCGGGGCATCCGCAGCCGGCGGGGTGGCGATGACCGCGACGTCCGGGCCCGGATTTTCCCTGATGCAGGAGAATATCGGCTATGCCTACATGACACAGATTCCCCTTGTCATCGTTAATGTTCAGCGAAGCGGCCCGTCGACGGGCCTTCCCACGAGTCTGGGCCAGGGCGATATCATGCAGGCCCGCTGGGGAACACACGGCGACTATACTGCAGTGGTCCTTGCCGCGTCAACGGTTCAGGAGTGCTATAACATAACCATCCGTGCTTTTCAGCTCGCCGAGCGATTCAGCACACCGGTAATAGTTCTTTTTGACGAGCTGGTAGGCCACATGCGGGAAAAAGTTGTTTTAAAAGAGAGCAGCAACAAACAGCCGGTGCAGCGAAAATTTCCCGAGGTCCCTCCCGAATGGTATTTCCCCTACAAGGAGCCCCTTGATATGGTCGCACATCCTGCTCCCTTCGGCGGAGGGTTCCGGTACAACATGACCGGGCTGGTACATGATAAATCAGGGTTTCCCACAGCACTGCCCCACGAGGTTGTCCACCGGCTCGATACGTTGAAAAATAAAATAATGATGCACTGCCAGGAGATATGGGAGTGGAATGAGTATCATACAAAGGATGCCAAGTACCTGATTGTTGCTTTCGGAAGCGCTGCACGGGCGGCCAGAGGGGCGGTTGAAACCATGCGCAACACAAGAATCAAGGCCGGCCTTATCGCCCTGAAAACAATATGGCCGTTTCCGTACCGCGTTCTGGCAAACATGGCGCGAGAGGCGAAAACAAAGATGGTTTTTGTTGTTGAAAACAATATGGGACAGCTCATTCACCCCGTACGCGAAGCCCTGCCACACACCATAGCGGTGAACACTATCAGCCGTTATGACGGCCATTGCCTGGACCCCTATGAAATAGTCCATAAAATCAAGGAGGAAATCTATGCATGAGCTTTCCGACATCTACGAGTACCTCCGATGGCGCAAGCGTTTTCCAACGGTCTGGTGCCGGGGGTGCGGTATCGGCAGCATCATGGGTGCCATTATTCGTGCGGTAAAGGACCTGGAAATTTCCAAGGATGATATAGCCTTTGTTGCCGGGATCGGATGTTCGGGCAGGATGCCGGTATATCTTGATTTTAATACGCTGCACTCGACCCACGGCCGTGCGCTGACCTTCGCCACGGGCATTAAGATGCAGCGTCCCGACCTGACGACCATTGTTGTGTCGGGTGACGGCGACGGCCTTGCAATCGGCGGCAATCACTTTATTCATGCCGCGCGAAGAAATATTGATATTACCCTTGTGCTGATAAACAACGCCATTTACGGCATGACCGGAGGTCAGGTGGCACCGACAACCCCTACCGGCGCCCGGGCGCACACCATGCCCTACGGTAACCTCGAAGAGCCCTTTGATGCAGTGCAGCTTGCCCTTGCCGCCGGGGCAAGCTTTGTAGCCAGGAGCACGGTCTATTCCATCGTTCAGACAACCAACTATTTAAAAAAAGCATTCAGTCATAAAGGATTTGCCGTGGTTGAAATTATCAGCCAGTGCCCTACACAGTTCGGCAGGCTCAATAACATGTCGGACCCGCGGCAGATGCTTCTCCGGCAAAAAGAGCAGGCTGTATCCCTGGCAGCTGCAAAAGGCATGAAAGAGGAAGATCTTGAGGGAAAGATTATTACCGGGATTTTTCGTCAGCTGGAGCGTGAAGAATATGCCGCCACATACCGTGGGTATGTGAAGGATTTGCAGGCAGAAATGGAGGGGTGAGGTGACCGGAAAAAAGAGAGCAAAACCAGGGATTAATCGCCTTAGCATACGGATTTCCGGTGCCGGGGGACAGGGCATTATCTCCACAGGCATGCTTTTGGGAGAGGCCATTGCCATGGGCGACGGGAAAAATGTTTCCCAAAGCCAGTCATACGGTCCAGAAGCACGGGGGGGGGCAACCAGGGCAGATGTAATTGTCAGTGATGGTGAGATATATTTCCCCGAATGTACCAGCCTGGATATCCTGGTGGCCTTTACTGCTGAGGCTTATGAAAAATATGCCTCCCAGGTGAAGCCCGAAGGGCTGGTCATTGCAGATGACAGGGCGGTTGACGTGCTGGTGGGCACCGCCCGGACTGTCCGGGTTCCGTTTCTGGCCCATGCTGAAGAAAATTTCAGCCGCAGTATCGTGGCAAACATCATTGCCCTGGGTTTTCTGGCAACCTATGCAAACACTGTTACCAGGGATTCGCTGCGCGATGTTATTGCCGAACAGTTTTCCGCCTCGTCCCATCTTGATCTTAATCTGAAAGCCCTGGAGGAAGGTTTTTTGCTGGGCAAGCAATACGCTGAAGACAGACAATAATGTAATGCATCACCGCGTTGTAAGAAACGCACATAATCGTTTTGTCAGACGAGGGATGCGAATGACCGTCGTTATGTTTATCTACGGGGCACTGGCAGTCCTGGGAGCCGTTGTGCCATGGTACTTTAATGTACAGTTTTTCTCCGGCGCAGAGGCCTATTATCTGTTTGTACAGAAACTGTTTGCCAATCCGGCCGTATCATCCATTTCAACAGATATTATGATTGCCTGCACAGCGTTTCTAGTGTGGATGACCGCGGAAGCCCGGCGGCTCAAGATGCGTCACTGGTGGATTTTCATCCTGATGACCTTTACGGTTGCCTTTGCCTGTGCCTTTCCCCTGTTTTTGCTGGTGCGGGAATACAAGATCAAAAACGCCACTGTTTCATAAATACGTTCCTCCCCCCTGTTACCCCAATCAGCCCTGCCGAACCGAAAAAAGGTATTTTTTATCAAAAAATGGGTGGTTCTACCTATAGAATTTTGTCTTCTTTTCGATTATGATATCTGTCGTCACGGGAAACAGAAACAATCTTTTTGATTTATCGGACTCAAACTGCGAGACCGTTTAGTACGTACAGTTGCCCTGAGCATGCACGGAGGTCCCCTCATGGTCTTTAAAAAGCGCAATAAGGAGATTGCCAAGCAGGTGTTGTCAAAAAAAACATACAGGGTCGTTGCCGGCCGGTATGACCTCTCACGTGAGCGTGTTCGCCGGATTACTATTTCACTATGCAATAAAGTGGTGCCGGAAATTGTTGCCCAGGCAAAAGCAGGCATGCGAACGGTTAACATGCGTGTGCTGAGAAACCATGCAGAAGAAATTATTCCCCTGATTGATATGATGTGAGCGGACAGGTACTTTCCTTATGCCGCACTTTTCAGAAAGATCGCTTCAAAAGCTTGAAACCTGCAGACCCGAACTGCAGCGGCTTTTTACTGAAGTAATAAAACATTTTGACTGTACAATTCTCTGCGGCCACCGCACCGAACACGAGCAGAACGAGGCATTTCATGCCGGCCGTTCAAAGCTGAAGTTTCCGGAAAGCAGGCACAACAGCTCACCCTCCGGGGCGGTGGACGTTGCCCCCTGGCCCATAGACTGGAACGACCGGGAACGCTTCTATTACTTTGCCGGGGTGGTAAAGGGCATTGCCGCCCGGATGGACATACCGATGCGCTGGGGCGGCGACTGGGATGACGATACACGGGTTCACGACCAGACTTTTTTTGACCTTCCCCATTTTGAGCTGATGCACAAAGAGCGGTAATGTTTAACACCCATTTTTTTATTCAAGCAACAGTTGAAGGATGCCCTTCACCACTTGCAGAAAATTTCTTAGATGGTATAATTAAATAAAAAACCAATATCGGCTCAGAAAAAGGCAAACTATTCCGAAAGGATAGGGCGCAAAGTCACCGGTCCTAGAAACAAAGGGACAGCGGGATTACCTGGGGCAAGCAGTATGCAGTCTCGTAAAAGCCTGTTTCTTTGTTTTGGAAACAGGCTTTTTTTATTGGGCAGAATACAAAACAGCAGACATAAAGGCATACGAACCATGATGGGTAACAGCACCATAACAGAGAGTTTGCAAATCTTTTTCTTGTGCCTTTTGACAGTGGTACTGTCTGTTCAGGCGGGATTTGGTGAGCCGCTTCTTCTGGAAAAAACAGATGATCAAACCAACGGCCGTAATGCAACGGACGGTAACGGTTCTCCAGACGTTTTTGCTGTTACGGTGTACTTTGACCGTTCATTTTTAAAGGTCTGGAAGTCTGATGACGGCATTATTTATACCGGCCGGGATGGTGGCAACTATTTTTTTTCAAACACCAAAATGATAAGGATAAAAAGAGGAACCGCGTCTGTTAAAAAGACCGAAAAGCACACGGTGTCGGAACTCTCTTTTTGGGCATATCCTTTGTCCGAAAAAGAAATACATATTGCCTGGACAACGAAAGCTGGAACAGCTATTACAGGATATAACCTCTGCCGGGCGGACACCAGGGATGGTCCGTACCACCGGACAAATGATTTCTTTATACCGGGACAGCATGCTCCTGCCGGCAGTGGGACGTATGCATTTGTTGACAAAAATGTAAAAAAAGGAAATATTTATTATTATACATTGGAGGAAATAGACAGCGTCGGCTCGGCAATTCACCATGGACCGGTCAGCGCAATACCGCGCATGGTAATGGGAAAAATCAAGTAACTCGCCGGTCCCGTTCCGTCACAGGTGCTGCGCATTCCTGAAGAAGGATTACCTGCCATAGCCGCACGGCATAATAAACACGCAGCTTGTGTAGTTAAAACATGCACCACGGGGAGGGGTACCCATGAACAAAGAAAATTTACCATTACTTTCCTGGGATGACATTATAGACATGGTGGTGCGTATCGATGAAAAGGGCGATATCCTCGCAGCAAATAAAAGTTTTCATGACATGTTCGGAACATCGGACAACGATGCCTTTGCTTCAAGCTTTTACAGCTTAGTATATCCGGAAGATATTCTTCTGGTAAAAGTGCACATGATGGCAAAACTCACCAGCCTGCATGAGGCCCGGGGGATGGAGTTCAGGACGGTCGATCAGCACAAGAACATTGTTGTTGTTGAATGTAACGCAAAACAGGTGCCCGGAGATTCCGGCCCTGCAGGATTACAGATGGTCCTGAGAGATGTCGCCAGCAGAAAGGTTCATGAGCGGGACCACGCCAAGGCAACGACAATCTTGGGGCTCGCAAAGCTTGCAGAGTTTAGAGATGAAGATACCGGCGGACACCTTGAAAGAATACGGGAATATTCTAAAGTCCTTGCCCGGGAACTCAGCATTGCTCCAAAGTATAAAGGATATATACAAAGGGAATACATTGAAGATCTTTTTCAATCCTCCATTCTTCACGATATCGGTAAAGTGGGTATCCCGGACAATATACTGCTTAAACCGGGCAAGCTCACCAGTGAAGAGTTTTCCGAAATGAAAAACCATGCACAGCTGGGCGGGGATGTGCTGCACGCCATTGACAACCGGATAGACGGCCAGTCGTTTCTTACGCTGGGTAAACAAATTGCCTACTATCACCATGAAAAATGGGACGGATCAGGATACTGGCAGGGGCTTAAGGGTGAAAATATTCCCCTTTCTGCAAGAATTGTTGCTTTGGCCGATGTGTATGATGCCCTCACGTCAAAAAGAGCCTACAAAGAGCCGTTTACCCATAGAAAAGCAGGGGATATAATAACGAATGAAAAGGGAACCCACTTCGACCCGGATGTGGTTGATGCATTTGTGTCCTGTGAGGACAAATTCAGTGAAATAGCCGCAAGAAAAAAATGATGGAAAAGAATTTGCACGCACAAGAGCGCACCGGAGAAATAGAACGCTTACGAACCCGTAATGCCGTGCTGGAAAAAAGGCTGCAGGAAAGCGAAGAACGGTTTCGGACCATGGCGGGCTTTTGTTATAGCTCTGAAACATGGCGCGGGGCAGACGGGAACTTTATCTATATAGCCCCTTCCTTCCTGCGCATTACCGGATACACTCAGGAGCACTTTTACAATGATCCCCTTCTGCTGGAAACCATTGCCCATCCCGATGATAAAGAGATAGTTTCAGACCATGTGAGAAAACCTTCTGGTGCTGATGCGGTTTTTCATCGCGAATTCCGGCTTATTACCCGCAGCGGCGAGGAGCGATGGATAAGTCACTTTTGCAGGCCGGTCTTCGGACAAGACGGTGCATGGCTCGGCAGACGTGTCAGTGACCGGGACATTACCGGCCGAAAAAGGCTGGAACAGGAGCGAGAGCTGCTTATCGACGACCTTAAACAGGCGCTTTCCAAAGTCAGGACTTTGAGCGGATTTCTTCCCATTTGTGCATCATGTAAAAAAATCAGGGATGATAAAGGGTACTGGAAGCAGATCGAAAGCTATATCAGGGATCACTCTGAAGCAGAGTTCAGCCACAGCATCTGTCCCGAATGTGCAAAAAAGCTGTATCCGGATCTGTACAAAGAACAATAGCGTTATGCTTCCCGCCCAGTGAAAATCCCGTTGCTTTCGCGGCACACGCCGGTCAAGAATTCAGCACTGGTCATGCTCTTTTGTGTTTCCGTATGCTTCCCAAAATATTGAAACCAGATCGTCAACCAGTGGATAACATGGGTTTGTTCCCACACACTGGTCATCAAAGGCAACTTCTGCCATATTGCCAACTTCTGCTTCAAAGTCCTTCCGGGCCACACCCGCTTCCTGGATCGTTGCAGGAATGGCAAGCTGTTTTGTGAGCTCTCTAACGGCACCGACCAGGCTCTCTACACCCTTTTCAGGTGTTGATGCATTACGGTTCAGGGTCCGTGCAATGTCGGCATAGCGCTCCTGTGCCCGGGGAAAGGGGTAATTCGGAAACGTGGCATATTTTCTGGGCAGAGAAGCATTATAGCGAATAACAGGAACCATAACCAGGGCATTGGCCCTGCCGTGCGGGATATGGAATGTGGCCCCCAGAATATGTGCCAGACAATGATTAATGCCGAGAAAGGCATTGGTAAAGGCAATGCCGGCAATGGTTGATGCATTGTGCAGTTTTTCACGGGCCAGCCGGTCTGAGCCGTCCTGATACGCCCGGGGCAGGTATTCAAAAACAAGTTTAATGGCCTGGAGGGCAAGGGGGTCGGTATAATCAGATGCAGCGGTTGAAACATAGGCCTCCAAGGCATGGGCCAGCACGTCAAGACCGGTATCCGCGGTGACGGATGAGGGTACGGTAGCGGTAAGGTTTGGATCAATGATTGCCACATCAGGCGTCAGTTCATAATCAGCCAAGGGATACTTGGTATTTGTTGCTGCGTCGGTAACCACGGTAAAGGACGTCACTTCAGAGCCTGTGCCGCTGGTGGTGGGGATTGCAATGAGCCTTGCCCTTTTTCCCAGCTGAGGATACGTCACTATACGTTTGCGTATGTCGATAAAGCGCAGTTTCAGATCGTCGAAGGAAAAGGCCGGCTGTTCATAAAAGAGCCACATTGCTTTGGCCGCGTCCAGGGGTGAACCGCCGCCCAGCGCAATAATCAGGTCCGGCTTGAACCTTTTCATGGCCTCTGCTCCCCGCTGAACTGTTTCAACGGTTGGGTCGGATTTGACATCAGAGAAAACGGCCGAACGAATGCCTGCGTCCCTCAGATACGACTCAATGCGTTCAACGGTGCCCTGGCGAACCGCGGAGCCCGAGCAGACGATGAAAGCAGACGTAACATCCATACTTTTAATTTCATCTGTAAAAAACACGTCAAGACATCCTGGTTCAAAATAGATACGGGGTGGTACACGGATCCATTTCATATTCATCATTCTCCTTGTTACGCGTTTTAGATTTAACAAATGGGATACGGTGACATTATCGGTTGTAATGTTTTTCCCCCCGGCCCCGCACCCGAGAGTCAAAGATGGATGGATGCGGTTGTAAATGTCGCCTATAGCGCCGTGGGTAGACGGTGAATTAACGATAATCCTGCCGGTATTAATGGTTTCGCTGAACTCTTCTATTGCTGCAGAATCACTAGAAAAAATTGATGCCGTGTGACCCAGGCCGCCGAAATGTGTCAGATCGGTACACAGATTAACCCCTTCCTGCAGGCCGGGAACAACAAAAAAGCCGAGTATGGGACAGAGTTTCTCCCGGGAAAGAGGATACTTTTCACCGACCCCCTTGAGCCGGGCAATCAGCACCCGGCTGTTTTGAGGGATGGTGATGCCGGCAAGCTCGGCAATGCGCCGGGGACTCTGTCCGACGACTTTGGCAGACATGCTCTTCTTCTCAGGATCGATTGCAACTGCTTCAACCTTTTTTATCTCAGCCGGTTTGAGAAAGTATGCCCCCTGCTGCTTGAAGCGTTCAGCCACCGGTTGCTCTATCTTTTCATCCACCACAACTGCCTGCTCAGAAGCGCAGATCATCCCATTGTCGAATGTTTTGCTCATCAGTATGTCGTTAACGGCGATTTTGATGTCCGCTGATTTTTCAATATATGCCGGCACATTGCCCGGTCCGACGCCTATTGCCGGAGTGCCGGACCCGTAGGCGGCTTTCACCAGGCCCATGCCGCCGGTTGCAAGAATGAGGGAGACCTCGGGATGTGTCATAAGCGCCCGTGTCAATTCCCGCGAGGGGTCCTCTACCCACGTTACAGCGTAGTCGGGTGCTCCGGCCCCAAGGGCCGCCTCATATATTATTCTCGCAGCGTTATTTGTAGACGACAGAGCATTGCGTGATCCGCATATTATGATAGAATTTCGTGTTTTTAGGGATATCAGGCATTTGAACATGGCGGTTGAGGTTGGATTAGTTACCGGTATTATGCCCAGAATGACGCCCAGGGGTTCGGCATATTCCATGATACCTGTTTCGGGACAGTCATGAACAAGGCCGACCGTGCTGATATTGCGGATGTCGTTATAGACGTATTCTGTGGCGAAGAGGTTTTTTATGACCTTGTCCTCGAAAACTCCCATACCCGTTTCTTCAGCGGCCATGCGGGCGAGTTCTATGCGGTTTGCAGCACCTGCTTTGGCGGCGGCAAACACAATACGGTCCACATCATCCTGGCTGTACTGGGTAAAGACAGCCGCGGCCTCGCGCGCCTGGGAAACCAGTGCCTCGGCAACCTTGTGTACGCCCTGCCCTGAAGAACCCGGCTTATTTATTGTCATACTATACCTCCTTCTGCATCAACCGGTTTTGTGAACATGGAACGCCCTAGGGCCCCAACATTTGTATTGCCGCATCCTCGCTGTCAAAAATATGGAGCAGGTCTTCAAGCGACGCCAGTTTGAAAATTTTGTAAACAGAGGGCCGCACATGGACAGCTGCAATTTTTTTCCCTGAAGCAGTTGCATGCTTGTATGCAACGATAAGTATTCTTAGTCCGGCGCTGCTGACAAAATTTACATCCTTAAGGTCAAGAATAATCCCAGCCGGACTTTCGTCTATTATTTTAAGAAGTTCGGAAGAAAGTACATCGGCATTGGCCACATCAAGCCGACCGGTCAACAGAACCGTTTTGATCTCAGGAAATTGTTTGCACGCTTTTGTCTTGATGGTCATTACTTTATCCCTCCTATGCTCTTGGAAGTGGTTATTACCGCCCCCGTAAAAAGGTACTAAAATAACTTTCGGTCCGGTTTTTTCGGAAGGACCGGTAAAAAAAGAATCACCATACATGCAGCAATATTTTTCGGGGTGCTTTACAGCGTGGCAAATGGTGTGGAGAATTATTAACCATTTTGTGTTGTATAAGCGACCATGTATACTAAAACAGTGTGAGAGTCAAGGGAAAATGTCTTTGTCACCTGGTGTGATATAGTATTAGCAGAGGTTTTACGTATTCAATTGCCTGGTGCCTGCTAGTCAAAAATGTCAGTCCAGTAAAAATGTACGGGCTCAATTTCATACGGATGAAAATGCCCGTCTCCGAACGAAATCCACATTTCTCTGGTGTCAGCGTTAAACCCAAGAATCTGTGCTGTATGATAGGGTTCTTCGGTCTGCACCACGGCCTTCGCCAACACAAGGGCCGTTGCCATATCAAGCTGCTGCAGGTCATTGAGCTCATCTACCAGTATCTCATAGCGGCCACAGGGGATGGGGAATCTCATGGCCCGGTGATGATTGGTAACGGCCAGAAAGTTGTTGGAAAACAGACGGGGATCGCCCAGCTGGTTGTACCATGACGTCCTGAGCCAGGTCTCCCGGTCGTTTCCTTCTATGACCGCGGCCGGAGGGTCGCACCGTATGGTGGGAGCGTTATTGGGTGTAATGACATGAATATTGAAAGAGCCTGCATTTCGTGAAGAAAGTATCTTCATGAAATCTTCAGAAATGGGGTCATTGTTCAACAGCCCATACCAGCGCGTCTCAATTGCCTCGCGCAAAACAAAGCCGACAGGTGTGTACGACCACGGCAGGGGGATCATGAGGTCCTCGACGTACGCATTGCTGTTGCCGTAATGTACCGCGGCGCAGACCCCGTCTTCATTCATTCCCGTCATGCATCCGATAAACCCGGGCCAGCCGAATGAGAGCCACTGCTTTTTGGGCAGCAGCTCCCACTGCTGCTCGTATGCTATCATCATGCTGGAGCGTTCAATAAGGTCCCCGGGGGCACCAAAATCAAGGTTCCGTGCCATAATGGTGGAACCGTCCGGCGTTCCTTCACCCCAGGCTGAAACGGAAGAACACATGCGTGTCCCGGCCCGCTTCCTGTCCTCAAACCTGAGGGGAAAGATTTCAAACATGTTCCACCTGATGAGATCGATGGCTTTAAAATCACGGCCTATCTTTTTGCTGTAGATTCCCTTTTCCGCCCGTGCAGCCACCATGCCGTCATACATCCCCTCTATTTCCCAGTAAAAATCAACGGGCAGGCGCACATAGATTTCAAGCAGGAAGTTGGTAAATGCATACTCGCTGAGATCATATTTTTCAAGCATATAATTATCAAGCAGGTCAATAATATCATCTGCAAGCAGATACCCGTGGGCATAGCCCATTTCATAATTATTGCCCCAGAGATGAAGTACTTTCTTGCCCTGTACCGTTTCAATTTCCCCGTTGATCCTCTGTGCCGAGGCCGGTTCACCACAAACCGCCAGGGCAACAAGGGCCATACATACAACGGCCGCACGTTTTTTCCGGAAAAATCTTTTCATAGTATCTCCTGCAGGTTTTTTCCATGGTATCACATAATGCTGTCCGGAGCTTACTTAAAAACAGGACGCCCATGCGTCACGGCGCCGGACAAAACGCTAGCCAATGTCTGTTTTCCTAATTATCGGACCGACCGGCCAGGACTTAACATAAGAAGGCGGAGAAATTGCCCTGTTTGGTTCATGACCGGAAAATCTGTTGAAATTATTGTTGTTGGAGGTTAAAAGTAAAGAGCAGTGACCGGCGGCAGCCATAAAATAGAGTTTTATGGCTGCGCATACTGTTTACATTCAGCCCGCTTCCCTTCTGTGTGTTCTTTAAAGGAGAATGCTGCGTGAAAAAGATTTTTTTGACACTTATTGTCCTGTTGAGTGTTTTTCAGCTTTCAGGTGGTGCCCATGCCCGAAGCAGTCTCCGGTTTGCAGCGTTGGGTGATTTCCAGCTGGAAAGCGGCAAGATCATCAGGCAGTGCCGGATCGGGTACCGGGTTTATGGAACACTTAATGATGAGAAATCAAACGCAATCCTTTTCCCCACATGGTTTTCGGGAACCACAGACGACCTGGCGGATTTCGCCGGTCCGGGAAAGCTTATCGATACCGGCAGGTTTTTTTTGATTCTGGCGGATTCGTTGGGCAACGGGGTGTCTTCATTCCCTTCAAACAGCTCTACACAGCCGGGTAAACAGTTCCCCCGTTTTTCTATTCGGGACATGGTAACGGCGCAGCACATACTGCTTACCCGAAAACTCGGCATTGATCATCTCCACGCGGTGGTGGGAATATCAATGGGCGGTATGCAGACCTTTCAGTGGATTGTTTCATACCCCGGATTCATGGACAAAGCCGTCAGTATTGCCGGAACGCCGCGCCTCACCGCGTATGATCTGCTTCTGTGGCAAACCCAGCTTCGGGTCATGGAAGCCCTGGAGAAAAAGGACCACGATAAACGGGAAACCATGAGGCTCATCGCGGCTATTCACAATCTCTCGTTGCAGACCCCGGAACACATTGTGGCCAGGACCCCGCCGGAAGAACTTCCCCTGTTTCTGGCCGCCCAGGAGCAATATGTTGTCCGCAATGATTTCCATGACTGGGCATGGCAGCTGAAGGCGATGATAGGACATGATATTTACAGCACCTTCGGCGGCAGTATGGAACGTGCTGTATCCCGGATCAAGGCCCCGGTTCTGGTTGTTGTTGCCCAGCAGGACAGCATGGTCATTTCAGAACCGGCGCGCAATCTGGCTGCGACACTGGGAGCAGAACTGGTGGAATTAACCGGCGACTGCGGGCATCTTGCCTTTCTCTGCGAAGCCGAAGCGCTCCGCTTCGCAGTAACCTCATTTCTTCACCGTGGCAAAAAACAGACCATTGAACAGATCGGAGAAAATTGAGCATCCATGCATGCAAAATATACTATACGACGAGCCGAGTCGTCCAGGGACAGCAAGAGGCTGCACAAACTGTTTGCAGACGTTTTTCATCCCCAGCAGGTGGGCGTCCTCGCGGAGACACTGTTTAATCACCTTCCCCGCATGAAAAAGAAGTACTGGTTTATTGCCGAGGACAGAAAGACGAAAAGCATCATTTCCGCTTTTGCGCTCATTCCCTGGGTATGGGAAATGGAAGACATCAGGCTTAACGTTGCTGAAATGGGTATTGTCGGTACCAGAAAAGAGAACAGGAACCAGGGGCTCATGAGAATACTGAACAGGGAATTCGATGCGACCCTTAAAGAAGAGAAGTTCGACCTTGCCGTTATCCAGGGTATACCGGGTTTTTATCAAAAATTCGGGTACTATTATGCCGTTCCTCTGGAAAACCATATCAATGTGCTTCTCCATACAGTCCCGGACCGGTCCGGAAAGGATGCTTATTCATTTCGCCTTGCCCGCCTGGACGACATTGCATTTTTACTGCAGCAGGATGAAGACTATAGAAGGTTTTTCCCCCTTTCCGCCTTCAGGGATGCGGCAATCTGGAAATATTTATTGACCGAAAGCCTTAAAACCGAATACGGGTCAGAATACTGGATTATGCAGCACCGAGAAAACGGGGAGCGGTTTTATGTCAGGATTCCGCAGGAAGGATTCGGCAACGGGCTGATCGTGAGCGAAATCAGTTCGTGCATACACCATGATGCGCTGACCAGCCTTCTCGGGTTCTGCAAGCGCACGGCTATTGAGCGCGACAAGCCCTATATCAGGCTCAATGTCCACAATGAATCACCTGCCGGAGCGTTTGCAGTTTCCATGGGGGCCGAAAAGGGAAAACCCTATGCATGGCAGATAAAAGTTCCCGACCGGATACATTTTTTAACAAAAATTGCCCACATACTTGAGAGAAGAATCGCGGACAGCAGTTTTGAAAAATTTTCCGGAACCATACGGCTTGATTTTTTCACCAGCCGGATAGACCTGCAATGGAGCAGCGGCAAGCTTGAATCGGTGGAACCCGGAGGAAAAGAGGAGTGCAGTATTACATTTTGCATCAATGCAGACCTTTTTCCAGCACTGTGTCTGGGGCACAGAACCTGGCAGGAGCTGCAATACGTCAGACCGGATATCTTCCCCGCGCTGCAGTATATAAGGCCGAACATTCTTCCGGCATCGGACAAAAGTGCTCTTTTGATGGACACCCTTTTTCCCGCGCGCAGGTCCTGGATTCATGAACAATACTGAACATATTAAGCACAACTAGTGTTGTGTCCTCTGTATATCTGTAATAAGTAATGAAATGTGTAGTGAACATTGTCAGATAAGCAGCCTGTTGAGAAGGGTCAGAGGGTTCTCCACCCTCCGTAGCATAGCTACTGCGGAGGACGGGCAGGATTCGAGGATCCAAGTAAAAAAAGAAGAACAGGGCATATAAATGATCTTGAGGAGGTTGAGAGGTTCTTTATCGCTTTATACAATCACTCGAGTTCTCGGCCCCTTGAATCCTTGGATCCTTTTGCCGTTATTGAATGCATAACCATGACTGCTGTTCATATATGATTAATCAAATATATTTCTGGGATACGACACTATTGAAGGGAGGAGAACAAAATGATACTCGGAATATGCGGCAGCGGAAGAAAAGAGGGTAACACCGGTGCCCTCGTCGAGGAGGTCCTGAAGGGTGCCGGACAGGAAACAGAGTTGGTATGGCTCATAGACATTACTGTCGGCTACTGCACGGGATGCTGGCGATGCACCCAGGAGGGCAATTGCTGGCAGCAGGACGGAATGACCGAGCTGTACCAAAAGATGATCGAGTGTGACGCCATGGTTATCGGCTCCCCGTGCTATTACGGTGATGTGTCCGGGTTGGTAAAGAGCATGATGGACAGAAGTATTGCCCTGGGCTACATGGGTATCGGCAAGGAATCAGAAACGCCCATGCACGGCAGAAAACCCCTTGCCGACAAACCGGCCGCCATCGTGTCGGCAGTGGCAGGACACGGGGTTGAGCGTGCCCTTGAAACCATGGAGAAGTATGTTAATTATGCTGAGATGAAGCCGGCGGGCAAACTCGGGGCCGTCGCAGGGATGAAGGATGTTCGGGACCTTCCCGAAATAATGGACCAGGCGCACGGGCTTGGTGTTAGAATCAGGCACATGCTCAAGGGTGCGTGAGCAGCGTAGAAAACGAAAAATTACTTGTGATGCTGTCCGACATTTTGCTGCGGACAGCATTACGTAAGACGCAGATGGATCAGTTTGGTAAACCGTGTCAAAACCGGAAATATACAAAACAGCAGCCTGAAGGCAAGGGGAAACCTGTTTTTCCCCGTATTCACCACAGCCCATTCCTCAACAAAATGCACGCCGTCGAACCAGCGCTCCAGCTCCCTGCCGCTCTTTACCCCCCACCTGATCAGAAATGATACTTTACTGCTCAGATGTTCATCGGACTCTTTTTTCTTGTATAATTTCAGGAAAAAGGGATGCAGTGTCTCGAAGACATATTCCGCGCCCGGGAAATGGGTTTTCATGGTACGAAGAAGGTCTTTGTTTTCATCCTCCGTAAAGTAATATGATAATCCTTCAGCGATAAAAAAGGTCGGTTTGCCCCGGGGAATTTCCTCTGCCCAGGAAAAATCCAGGGCGGATTTTGCAATAAAACGGTTGCGGCTGGTTTCCGTAAAGAAATGCTTTCTCAATGCAATGGTTTCAGGCAGGTCAAGGTCAAACCAGAGCAGCCGGCCGTTGTCCAGTCTGCTGAAGCGCGTATCGAGTCCGCACCCAAGATTAACGACAATCCCGTCGGGATTTGTTTTCATAAATTTTTTAGCAACGTTGTCGATTATTGATGTTCTTAAACAGATACCGAGCCCCTCGACCAGGGGCATTTTCGCCTTGGCAATGTCATAGTCAAGGCCCTTTAAGATTTCGGCCGATTTGGGATCATGCAGTATTCCGTCCTTTTTGTTTGTCTCAAGGTACCTTGCAATCAGAGGATAAAAAAGGGTCTCATTAACATCGTCCAGGGTTGGAACAGAAAGGGTTGCAGCATTCATCGGTATGCCTTCCATGTCTTTTACCTTGTTGCTGTACAGGATTTTTTGGGCAAAAATTGTTTAGAATGTATTGGAAGGCCTGTTAAATGTCAAGGAAAGAAGATACTGTTTGCGCTGGCTGAAGTATCTGCTATTATACATACATTAGAGCAGTCTGCAGAGTTTTATAGCCTCGTCCGGACAGAAAAGCAGATACGACAAAGCGGGGCCGTCCGTCGTAATCAAACAGCGTCATTGCGAGCCGGAGGCGACCCGTCCTCCGTAGCAGGTTACTGCGGAGGGTGGAAGCAATCTCACAGCAGGTCAGAAACCGTCGAGATTGCCGCGTCGCTTCGCTCCTCGCAATGACTGTGGCATTTCTCATAGTATCGCCGGTAGGAGCTGCCTCCTGCAGCGATTATCGTGCCAAAATTGTTTTTAACGGAAAGGGACCAAACATGAAGAAGCCGGGAATACTATTGATATTGTGCCTATGTATTATTTTTACCACAGCCCCGGCATTGGCAGATACCGCCCGGCAATTTGCCCCTTTTGACACCAGGAGCCTTGTAGGGTTGCAGCTTTTTGCCCTCAAGATTGTTGAATTTATATCAGCCACTGATGAGCTTGAAGTGGACCTTCCCCAGGAGCTTAAGGAAGATATTAATTACAGCACTGTCACCTCATCAGGCTATGAGATCGATGCCACGATACATATCAAGCGGATACGGTTCAGCCGTTTGACCATTGATCCTTTTTTCGAGCTGCAACCTTTTGTGAATGATAACGGGACCCTGACATGGGAGGTGACCCTGGAGTTTGGTGAACTTTTTGTTGAGGGAGACGGGGAGGCAACGGTGCTTATGGCCGCCGGGACGCTGGTTGACCAGGTGGATGCCGAGGGAACCGTTTCAATGACCGTAGACAGTCCGGCCATTCCCGTTAATATTTATATTCACGAAAATCCGGAAGACAGCACAGACGCGGAGATCGAATACGTTGTCGCTCCCGACCACAGAAGCCATGAAGCATATGACGGGATCATTACCGTTGAGGTAGACCTCGATGACATGACCCTCAATGATTTCCTGCCGGTGCCCTTTCCTTCCCTGATAAACGGATATGTTGCCGATCTTCTCAAAGAGAAGCTTCCCGATGATATTGTCAATGAATTTGCAGATTATTCCTTCAGATACCCGGTAAGGCTTTTATGGAGCGGCCTGTTTCCCTGATGGCATACAAAGCACGGTTGTTGAACGTTACCGTGAACAGCCAAATCCCATAAACAATTGTTCTCCTGTTCGATTCTTCCTGCCGTATTAACGTCGCCCCCTCCGGGGTCCGGTGTTTGCTTTCTATGTCCTGTGCACCCGCTCTTAGCCATTGATAGATCAGGCAGACAGCCCCGGTGCTTCTGCTGCCCGGCGTGCCGGAAAGAGGCTTTTGAATCCTATGACCGCTATTGCCAGGTATGCCAGGGTTTTGGGGATCATGAGCATCCCGATTGAAGGAACGCTGTGCACAAGGGCAACAACGGGAATATAACACACAAAAGAGACAAGGATCATCACGGCGATCCACGTGAATGTGCTGTCGTTGGCTGCTTTTGCATCACGCAGAATAAGGAATGCCGCGCAAAGCTGCATGAAGATGAGGGGGATATTGCGGGCAAGGTAAATGTCCCGGGGCGGCGTGAGGCTTGTCCATTCGTTGGCAGGCAGCAGCATGATCAGCGAGCGCACAATGGCCGCTCCGAGGGCCAGCCAGCCGATAAGACCGAGTTTCCTGTCATAGCGCGCCTTCCACATAATAATCATGAAGACATAAAAGAGCGTGAAGGTCCATGCCGTTGAAAGGGAGCCAAGGGCCGCGAGGTTCATCTGGCTTCCGAAAACAACGATGCTGGTTTCAAGTCCTCCGAGGACGTAGGCAATAACCCTGAAGCCCACATGACCGGTGTCGCCGAGCGCCAGGAAGGCAAATGCAAGAAGCAAACACAGGGCCTCCCCCAACTGTGTCCGGGCCACCATTGCCCGCCGCTTGATCATCGCAAGTACCAGAGCCCAGATGACGATCAGGTAACAGATATTAAAAACGATTTCCACCAGCACTTTGGCCTGTTCTCCCATAACAAAACTCCCCGGTTTGACAGGTAACGTTATAAAGGTAAAAATATGTCAGATTTTCTTCTGATCCAACACCCTCCGGATCGTCTCGGCTATTTGTTGCCTGTTTATGGGTTTTATGAGAAATTCCCTGATGCCTGCTTTTTTAGCCTTATCTGCGGAAATAGACTCACTAAAACCTGAACACAGGATAATAGGGATATTAGACCGGACACATAATAATTTTTTTGCAAGTTCATAGCCGGTCATCTGCGGCATGGTATAGTCGGTTATAACAAGATCAAATTTATAGGGATCTTTTCTGAATTCGTCCAGCGCTTCCATGCTGCTCTTTTTACTGATAACCGTATATCCAAGAGACGCAATGATCTTCTGTCCCATATCAATTAACAATTCCTCATCATCAATAAACAAAATGCTTTCACGTCCGGTCGGCATTGGTTTTAAGCTTTCTGTGGCTTTTTCGGTTTCTCTTCCTGCCTTCGGCAAATAGACACTAAATGTACTCCCCTTGCCCAGTTCGCTGTCCACAGTGATCGTTCCGCCATGTGAGCTGACAATACCGTGGACGACAGACAAGCCCATACCTGTTCCCTTGCCGAGCTCTTTCGTGGTGAAATAAGGGTCAAAAATACGGTCGATAATTTTCGGGTCCATGCCGGTACCGGCATCAGTCACGGTTAATTTTACGTAGGGCCCGGGTGCAAGGTCAGGATAGCGTGGCGCTGCTGTTGCCTCAATATCACTATCTGTCAGCGTCAGTTCCAGTGTTCCTTTTTCAGGCATCGCATGGATTGCGTTTGTACAGAGATTCATCACTATCTGATGAATCTGGGTGGGATCGGCCATAATATGAGACTCGGTTTCCAGATTGTATTTTATATCAATGGTCGTTGGAATGGACGCTCTAAGAAGCTTTAAGGCTTCTTGTGCCAGAAGCCTAACCTTGACCGGTCTCCGCTCCTGGTTTGTCTGCCGGCTGAATGCAAGGATTTGCTTGACTAATTCTTTTGCGCGAATAGCGGAAAGCAGAACCCGTTCCATGTTTTTTTTAACCTGATTCTGCTCCGGCAAATTTTCAAGCGATATTTCTGTATAGCCCATAATTGCCGCGAGAATATTGTTGAAATCATGGGCTATACCGCCCGCAAGGGTACCGATTGCCTCCATCTTCTGGGCCCGTTGCAGCTGGGCTGCGAGTTTCTTCTGATCATTTTCAAGTCGGACTCTTTCCGTAATATCTCTGATTACCGCAATTGAACCCAGCCGGTTCCCCTGGTCATCTTGAAGGAACACGACATTTTCCTCAATGGGAACCAGTTTCCCGTCTTTGCGAAGAAAGTAATATTCCCAGTTGACTACTTTGCCCTGCTCAAAGAATTTCTTCATTGTTGCAAGGCCCTCTTCAAAATATGCGTCGGTTATGGTGACCGTCTCTCCTGATGTGATTTCATATTCCCCTTTTTCATACAATGCAAAAACAGAAGGTGTTTTCCCCAAGAGCTCCTCTTCTTTGTATCCCAGCAGATTCAGGAACGTCTTGTTCATTTTCGTAATACGTCCCTTACTATCACTGACAACGATGCTGTCCAGGGAATTTTCAATGATATTCTCCAGCTGTTCTTTTGTTTTTTTGATCTCCTCTTCTGCTGTTTTGCGACTGCTGACGTCCCTCACCGACCCTACAACTCCTATCACCTCTTCGTTTTCATCCTTAAGGGCAGTAATGTTCAGCTCAACATTAAAAATGCTCCCGTCTTTTCTTTTACAGATGGTTTCATAATTTTCGACAAATCCATTTTCAAAAAGCCGTTCCATCACAGGATTTGTCTCATCAGGAGACAATGTTTTTAGTGAAATATCGATAACATGCTTGCCAAGAAATTCTTTCTCGGTAAAACCAAACAGCTTTAAAGAGTATCTGTTTGCCCTGATAATACGGCCTTCTTCATTGGTCACAAAGATCCCGGTGCCGGTTGTCTGAAAAATATTTTCGAGAAATTTTTTTGATTTTAAAATTTCACGTTCACCGGCTTTCAATTGCTGATTGAGCGCTTGCAGCTCCTGCTCACGGGCTTTGAGCCGCTTGTTTGCCTTTGTTAACTCAGACGTTTTCTCCTGTATGGTGGCATCGAGATTATCTCGATGAATCTTGAGTTTCACCCCCAGATCACGCGCGTGTCCCACTATTGCGCCAATAAACAAAAGACCCAGGGTCCCCTGGAGCCCGGCACCGCGAACAATGAAAAGATCCCAAAAATCAAGTCCCAGAACCACATGCATGCAGTAATTCAAAGGAAAGCTCAACAGCCCGGCTATGATTCCGGGAAACATCCCAAAAGCCCCTGCTGCTGCCAGTACGGGAATGAGGGCGCTTATACTCATGCCCTGTCTGAAATAGTAGAATAAAACAAGAAAGGCAAGAACATAGCCTATTACTGATGCGGGCAGAATTGTAAACAGCCGTTTGAAGTCTTTTTTCATGGTAACAAAAAATGTTCAGTGCGGTTGTTGCTCCGGGTTGTTTTATGCTGGAGCCCGAATAATTCATAGTGTAATTGATAAGGTTTTTCAGCATATTATTACATCCAGGAACAAAATATGTAAATAGGTAAAATTACGTATTTTTGATACGCAACAACTAAGTGATCAGTTCCCAATTGCCCGTTGTATCCTTCACCATACGTAGCAGAGAAAAGCAGAAACCCCGGGCAACGATACACATTAGAATGTGTCCCAAACAGAACGTGCCCCACGGGCCGTGTGCCGTTGCGGCAGCCGGAGAGAACTTTGCATTGACGCGGCGGGGCTTTCGCGGCACACACCGGTACATTGAAATTATTTGTACGCAGACCCTGCTCACTGCCGTGTCATTTGTCGGTACTTTATACGGTGAGGCTGTTCTGCAGCACTGCCGAGGCGCTTTTTTCTGTCAGCTTCATACTCGGTATAGTTGCCGTCAAACCATACAACACTGCTGTCCCCCTCGAATGCCAGAATATGCGTGGCAATCCTGTCAAGAAACCACCTGTCATGGCTTATGACCAGGGCGCACCCCGCAAAATTTTCCAGGGCCTCCTCTAGGGCGCGCATGGTGTTGACGTCAAGATCGTTCGTGGGTTCGTCCAGGAGAAGGATGTTTGCCTCCTCCTTGAGCATTTTCGCCAGGTGGACACGATTCCTCTCGCCTCCTGAGAGTACATCGACTGGTTTCTGCTGGTCGGCGCCTGTAATATTGAAACGGGCGACATATGCACGGGAGTTGACCTCAACGCCGCCGAGCTGTATTGTGTCATGGCCGCCGGAGATAACCTCCCATATGGTTTTACCCTGTTCAAGGCAGTCGCGACTCTGGTCGACGTATGCGAGCTTTGCCGTGTCTCCAATTTTTATACAACCGGAATCAGGCTTTTCCTCCCCGGTTATCATCCTGAAAAGGGTGGTCTTCCCGGCACCGTTGGGTCCGATTATTCCTATTATGCCTCCGGGCGGCAGAAGAAACGACATCCCCTGGACGAGCACCCGGTCGCCGTAAGCTTTCATAACATTGTCGGCTTCAATGACCATGCTGCCCAGCCTGGGTCCCGGCGGGATATATATCTGCAGGTCTTCGGCGCATTTCTCGCTTTCCTGGGAAAGCAGGGCCTCGTATGAATTGATCCTTGCTTTTGATTTAGTGTGGCGGCCCTTGGGCGACATCCTTATCCACTCAAGCTCGCGCTGAAGCGTTCTCTGTCTGTCGGTTTCCTGTTTCTCCTCAAGGCTGAGCCTGTTTTTTTTCTGTTCCAGCCAGGACGAATAGTTTCCCTTCCAGGGGATGCCGCGTCCCCGGTCAAGCTCAAGTATCCATCCCGCGACATTGTCAAGAAAGTATCGGTCGTGCGTAACAGCAATGACCGTGCCCTCATATCGGCTGAGATGATGTTCCAGCCAGGCCACAGACTCGGCGTCAAGGTGGTTTGTTGGCTCGTCAAGAAGGAGTATATCCGGCTTTTGAAGCAGAAGTCTGCACAGAGCAACACGCCTCCTTTCGCCGCCTGAGAGTATGTTTACGGGGGTGTCCCCGGCAGGGCAGCGCAGCGCATCCATTGCCATGTCAAGCTGCGAATCAAGGTCCCATGCGTCCAGGGCATCAATTTTTTCCTGGACCTCTCCCTGGCGCTGGATAAGCTTGTTCATATCATCATCAGACATGGGCTCGGCAAACTGTTCATTTATTCTGTTGTACTCATTAATAAGATCAACGGTATCCTGGACACCCTCCTCCACGATCTCTTTTACGGTTTTGGTATCGCTTATTAACGGTTCCTGCTCCAGCAGACCCACGGTAAATCCCGGAGAAATAACCGTCTCTCCCTCAAACTCCCTGTCAACACCGGCAAGGATCCGCAACAGAGAGCTTTTACCCGAGCCGTTGAGGCCCAGAACGCCTATCTTCGCCCCGTAAAAATAGGAAAGGCTGATATCCTTTAAAACCTGCTTTTTGTTATGGAACTTGCTTACCTTTATCATGGAATAGATAATTTTATTCTGTTCGCTGCTCATGCGTTCATGTCCTCCGTAAAACAGTGTATGTGGTTTCTCCCGGTCCGGGCAAAATAATTTTCCGAAAGTGAAAATATAAAACGTTCACGCTGCGTGTCAATACATAATAAATCCTTGAAGCCGTAAAAAAAGAGACGTCTGCCTGCTGAAAAGTGGTACAATTTACAGTGACAGGCATGGTCAAAAAAAGCAATTAAAATAAAAAAATTTTTTATAAAAACAGCGGTTCTATGAGCAAACGGAAGGTAATAGTAGTGGGCGCCGGGGTGGCAGGCATTATGGCAGCCGGCCAGGCCGCAGAGCTCGGAGCTGATACGCTCCTGCTGGAAAAAATGAAACGGCCCGGCCGCAAGCTCCGCATTACGGGCAAAGGCCGCTGCAACATCACAAACGCCGGGGAGATAACCGAGTTTATCGACCACTTCGGCAAAACCGGCAGCTTCCTGCGCCAGGCTTTTTCCAGATTTTTCAACACGGACCTGATAGACTTCTTCGGGGAGCTGGGGCTGGAAGTGGTAACGGAACGGGGAGGGCGTGTTTTTCCCGCAAGCGGAAAAGCGCCGGACGTGCTGCGTGTTTTACTGGACTTTCTTAAGGGGCGCGGCGCAAAAATAATGTCCGCCACCCCTGTCGACGAACTTGTTATCAGTAAAGGAACAATCACCGGCGTTGTCTGCCGGGGACGGCACATTGCCTGCGATGCTGTTGTGCTGGCCACGGGCGGGGCATCATATCCGGCAACAGGATCCACGGGAGACGGATACCGGCTCGCAGCATGCGCGGGCCACACCGTTGTGCCGGTGCGCCCGGCTCTGGTGCCTCTGGAAACCTCAGGCAGTGCGGCTAAGCAGATGGCCGGCCTGAGCCTCAGGAACATAAACGTACGCCTGATGGTAAACAACAGAAAGCGCAAAGAAGCATTCGGAGAAATGATGTTTGCAAAGTTCGGGGTCACGGGGCCGGTTATTCTGAGCCTGAGCGGAGAAGTGGTGGACGCGCTCAGGGACGGCGACAGGGTGTCTCTCTCCATAGACCTCAAACCCGCGCTCAGCGAGAAAAAACTGGATGCCAGGCTGCTCCGGGACCTGGCATCCCGGGGAAAGGAACCGGCCGACAGCTTTTTGCGGGGGCTTTTGCCGCGAGAGATGGTACCTGTGTGCCTTAATCTCACGGAAATTCGTCATGATTGCCGTGCTGCCCAGGTTTCTGCTGAAAAACGGGGGCGTCTGGGCACATGGCTCAAGGATTTCAGGCTGGAGGTAACCGGGAGCCGTCATTTGGACGAAGCAATTGTAACGGCCGGCGGTGTTGAAACACGGGAGATCGACCCCAGGACCATGGAATCCCGAAAGACAAAGGGACTTTTTATAGCCGGGGAGCTTATCGACATCCAGGCCGACACCGGCGGATACAATCTTCAGGCCGCTTTTTCAACCGGGTGGCTTGCAGGGCGTTCAGCTGCGCAGGGCAGCCAGCATTGATAATCAGGCTATGTTTTTACCCACGACAAAAGAAGAGGTAAAGGATCTCGGCTGGGACGCAGTCGACGTCATCCTTGTAACGGGAGACAGCTATATCGACTCGCCCCTTGTGGGCGTGGCCGTGATCGGCAAGGTGCTTGCCGATGCGGGGTACCGCGTGGGCATTATCGCCCAGCCCGGCCTGTCATCCGGAAGCGACATAAGCAGGCTCGGGGAGCCGGGGCTTTTCTGGGGAGTTACCGGCGGCTGTATAGACTCCATGATCGCGAACCGGACCGCCTCGGGCAAAAAGCGCAAAAGCGACGACTATACACCTGGCGGGACAAACAGCCGGCGCCCCGACAGGGCGGTCATCGCCTACACCAATCTTATCAGGAAGCACTTTAAGAAAACCAGGACCATCGTTCTGGGGGGTATCGAAGCGAGCCTGAGGCGTATTGCTCACTATGATTTCTGGTCGGACAGGATACGACGCTCGATCCTGTTCGACGCAAAGGCCGACTATCTCCTCTACGCGATGGCTGAGCGCTCTGCTGTTGAGCTTGCCCACTGCCTCAGGGACGGAAAAGACCCGCGGCATGTCCGGGGGCTCTGTTACATTTCCGGTGACGTGCCCCCAGGCTGCCTTGTTCTGCCGTCATTTCGTGAAGCGGCGGAAGACAGGCCAAGCTTTACCCGCATGTTCCACACGTTCTATCGCAACAACGACCCCCCCACGGCCGTGCCCTTGGCCCAGCAGCAGGACACCCGGTTTCTCATCCAGAATCCGCCGGCGTTCTACCTTTCCACAGAGGAGCTCGACGCGGTGCACGGGCTGGAATATGAACGGGAGCTGCACCCTTTTTACCGCAGCCACGGCCGGGTGAAGGCGCTTGAAACCATGCGCTTTTCCATTGCCACCCACCGGGGATGCTACGGGGAGTGCAATTTCTGCGCTATCGCCGTGCACCAGGGGCGAACCGTGCGGTGGCGAAGCAAACCGTCGATTCTGGCAGAGGCCCGGCAGATCTCATCGCACCCCCTGTTCAAGGGCACAATCCAGGATGTTGGCGGGCCCACCGCCAACATGTACGGCTTCGAGTGCTCCAGGAAGAAAAGCAAAGGCTGCTGCCCGGAGAAGCGGTGCCTGTTTCCCACCGTGTGTCCCGGGCTGGCGGTCAATCACGCAAGCCAGCTCTCGCTCCTCAAGGGGCTTCGGGAAATTGAAGGGGTGCGAAAGGTGGTGGTGGCATCGGGAATACGCCACGACATGGTACTGGCCGACAGACAAAACGGAACGCGGTATCTTCAGGATCTCATCCGCCATCACGTTTCGGGCCAGGTGAAGATAGCCCCGGAGCACTCGGAAAAGTCCGTGCTGGATATGATGGGAAAGCCGGGAAAGGAGGTCCTTCTTGCGTTCCGGGACCTTTACGGCAGGCTCAACAAAAAGCAGCAGCGCAAGCAGTTCCTCAGCTATTATATTATCGCCGCCCATCCGGGTTGTACCCACCGTGACATGGCAAAGCTCAAGTCGTTTGCGCAGGGCAATCTGGGGACCATCCCGGAGCAGGTCCAGATTTTCACCCCGTCCCCGTCAACGTATTCAACCCTCATGTACTGGACCGAGCGGGACCCGTTCACCGGCAAGCCCTGCTTCGTGGAAAAGACCTTCCGCGGCAGAGAGAAGCAAAAGCAGGTTCTCACCGGGCCGAAGAGAAAAAAGGCCTGATTCAGCTGTTGAAATGTTAGAACAGCTTTGTGCGCCGCCATTACATGGGGGCGAGTCTTGAAGTAATAATTTTAATTCTACCCAAAATCCCCGTCCCGTATATGCTATATTTATAATTGTATAAAAACTATTTTAACGTAATGGGGGAGGAGCGTATGTATCAAAGCAAACACATAAAAATTGCCATTAAACCCCATGACTGTACGGGCCACCAGCTGTGTGCCGTGTGCGGCAGCCAGACCGAGCCCCAAAAGCCATTTGATCTGTTTCTGGATAAAACATCCCAGCTTGTGTGCAAGCCGTGCGCGGTAAAGTATGCCCCTGAGCTGGTCAGCCTGATGGACTACTTCTACAAGGGCCATTATGTCGAGCCTGAATACGAGGAAATTGAAAAAGAAGTGGAGACTGTTAAGAGGATTTCAGAAAAGCTGCGCACCGATGATCTCGAGCAGCTGCAGGAGGACCTGATAATCCTGTCAAAAAAAACCTATGTGCTGCAGAAATTTATCGGTGATTTAACAGCCGAGCCTGTGGATTCGTAAGATCTATATCCCTCTGACCCTGCATGCAAATATTTCTGAACCGACTCCGCCTGATTAAAAAGTGTCTGATCAGGAAGAACAGTGTTTCCCCGGATTCATGATACCTGCAGGGTCAATTTCCTCCTTAAGGGCGCGCACTGTTGGTTGGAAGAGCACATTATAAAGGCATTGAATAAGATTTTTTTCTATGCTAAGTAAACATGCTCATGCTGATTTGTGATGCTTCCCGCCTATCCAAGATCCCGCTGATTTTTGTGTGAGCAACGGCGGTGCATCCCGGGTCGTTCGCGGCACACACCGGTAAAAAAATTTCTTTTATTGACACCAAAGATTTTGTACTCTATACTTTAATTCAAAAATATTAACATACGTAAAAAATATAACACCGTTTCGGATGTTGTACCATGGGTATCAAGTCACGACGAGAGCGTGAAAGAGAGGAACTCAGACAGTCGATTTTGGACGCTTCCGAAGAGCTGATCTTACAGGAAGGTTTTGAAAAACTGTCGATGCGCAAGATCGCCGACAAAATCGAATATTCCACCACAACCATCTACAACTACTACCACAACAAGGCGGAAATAATCTGCCATCTAATGCGCAATATTATTGAACAGATCATTGCAGAATTTGACCGGGTTTTTGAACAGGAGTTTACCAGCCCGGTGGAGCGGTTGCGAACAATCATAAAAATCTATATACAGTATGGGCTTGACAATCCCACACACTACAAAATGTTCTTTATAACCGATGTTACCGAGTTCAAAGACTACATGACAGACTTTCCGGGGCTGGAGCCGTTCAAGCGTCTTGTCAAAGTGGTTGAGGAGTGTATTGACGCCGGTTCCTTTTATTCAGAAGAGGCCGCTGTTATCAGCCAGGGCATCTGGTCTGCGGTACACGGAATAACATCACTGCTGATTGTTCGTCCGGATTTTCCCTGGGAAGAAAAAGACAAACTTCTTGACCATATTATTCAGACATTGATACGAGGCCTTCTGAAGCATCCATAGCACTTCTTGCTTTTCATTCCTCTTTTTTTTGAGCGTTGTTTTCCCCGTCGGCCGGTGTCCCGTCTTCGGCTGTATCAACCGGCAGCGATTGCTTGGGGAATCCGAGGGTCAGGATATGCTCGGGGGCGCCGCTTTGCACACCCCAGGGGTTGGTCTGGAGAAAGTATTTGAGAAGTTTTTTTCCATTATCCTCAGCGGCATCCTCTGCCGCGCCTTCTATTAAATGCAGAAGTCCTTTCATGTAGTTTCTCAAAGAGTTTTCCGTATTGCCGGAAAGCAGGACAGAAGCGTTTTCGATCTGATATTCCACCAGAGCGGATGAGCTGTTTACCAGCTTTTTGCTTAATGAATGAACCAGCCTGATTCCTATGGCCGGGGAATCCCTGAGAACGGATTCAAGCTCAAGGCGAGGCAGGCAAAGGGCGACACAGTCGGTAGCGGCAATAACCGTTGCGGTACGGGGCGTTCCCAGGATTGCGCCGATCTCTCCCACAAAGTCCTGATGAACCGTGGCATCAATGGTATTGACTTTCCGGTCCTGTATGTAGACATCCAGAATACCCTCTTCGATAAGATAAAAATGTGTTCCCTCTTCGCCTTGCTGCAGAAGGACTTCCCCCTTTTGAAAATTTTTTCGATATTCTTTCATTTCTTTGCCGCTCATACTTCTATCTCCAACCCTTCTTTAGCCATCATGATTTTCTCCGGGTCAATCCCCTTTTCCTGAGCATGCTGATGCACTTTTGATGAAATTTCATCCACAGCATCGTCAGATCGCATGGGATCATGATGGGTGAGGACCATACGGTCGACTTCAGCCCTTTTCATCCACTCAAGACAGTAGTCCCAGGATGAGTGGCCCCAGTTTCTTTTAAGCGCAGGATATTCATGTGGTGTGTACTGGGAGTCTACCACAAGAAGGTCAACGCTGCGAATAAAATCAATAAAACGGTCGTTTGCATCGTGAACGGTTTGGGTTATATTTCCGAACAGCAGATCATCGTCACTACCGGCAGAATCCTCGTTAAAGTCGGAATCAAACAGGTTGTAATACGGCTCATGGTCCCCTGTATATACAACAGACCTGCCGTTTTCTTCCAGCCGGTATCCCAGGCACCGCACTGGATGATTGGAGAACTGGGACCTGACGGTAATATCGCCGATATCCAGGGTCGTTTCGGTAAGGGCTTCATACTGTATGTCTGCGGCAAGCTGCTGGTTTGAAACGGGAAAAAACTCATAGCGCATCTGCATATCAAAAACATCACGCAGCGTTTTGTTCTCGAGAAAGTGAAGCGGCCCCCTGATGGTGATTTTTGTGCCGGGGATATAGCACGGCGTAAAAAAAGGAAATCCTTGGATATGGTCCCAGTGCGTATGGGAAATAAAAAGATATATATGGGGCAGCGTAATGCTGCGCTGTACAAGGTCGCTTCCCAGAACCCGTAATCCCGAACCTGCATCAAGGATGATTAACTCACCTTTTTCTCCCTGCAGTTCAATACACGTGGTATTGCCCCCGTAGCGTGCCGTGGCAGGGCCTGGTACGGGAATCGACCCCCGAACGCCCCAAAATTTTAATTTCATTCTACGCCGGCCTCCTGAACGATATCAAGAAAGGCCGCTGCCTTATCCAGCTCAGAGGGCAACAGCTCGACCATTGTATTCAGTGAATCCTGCCCGAGACCCAGCCTGCCGGCCAGGGTATCAGCCATTTCCTCTATTATACAGTTGCCGCTTGTACCCAGGGATTCTTGTTTGCAGAGGTTATTGACAAGCATAACCGTTTCCTTCATCAGAGGGGTCTGCGTGTTCGGCAGGAAATGGTGCTGTTCGATAACATCAACCAGCACGCTGTCCAGCTTCCATTTTTTAGCCAGCAGGGCGCCTACCTGGGTGTGCGTGCACCCGAAGTGAACAAGCTCGGAGAATGTCAGTGCAATGCCCAGACGGTTGCTCTCCTCTATTGCCTTTTTATATCTCAGGGGGTCTGTTCTGATAAACAGAACTTTGCCGACATCATGCAGCAGTCCCGCAATAAAATACATCTCTACGAGATCAGGGGCAATCTTCATCTGGACCGCCAGATATCTGCATCCGGCCGCAGCAGCAAGGCAATGCCGCCAGAATTCTTCGGGATCAAGGGGCGAACGTTTCTCTTTTATGAACACGGAGCTTATTACAGCAGTAGAAATGGCAAGATTTTTGACCGTATTCATACCAAGCATAACGACGGCCTGTGCCAGGGACTGAATTTTTTGCGGAAGACCATAAAAAGAGGAGTTCACCAGCTTAATAACTTTACCGGTGAGCACGGGATCGAGCATGATGACCTTTACCAGGTCCCGGGGAGATGTGTCCATCTCCTGGGAAATCTTGTTTATCTTCCCCAGGACAGGAGATATCGAGGGCATTTCTTCAGCCACCCGTTCTATCTCACGGGGTATTTCCGGGTATGCAATGTCCATCTTAAGCCCCCTCGTTAACACACGTTTTATGACACGTTGGGGTAAAACAGTCAAGGCTTTTATATATCGTGTTATCTTCCCTCTTCAGGGGTTTGAAAAGGATAAAAAAACGTCCGATCCGAACGTTGCCCTGCTGAAATAATTTTTGTAAATGCGCCGGGGCGTTATTTTAAACTTGAAACTCTCACCATTTTTTGAGAATTTTAAACCATCAGACGTATGTCTCACATTGTGCAACGGTGAGATTTCTCAACACAAATCAGCATTACTTTATTAATTATGTAATTAACAGGGGCATTGTCTAAAATGTTAGATGGGGAGGGCATAAAATGAAGACATATGAGAAGCTGTTCACACCGGGAACCATCAATTCACTGACCGTTAAAAACCGCATCATCATGCCGCCCATGGGCATGTTCATGGCACATCTCACCGGGGAGACCTCGGACAAGCTCATCGAGGTGTTCGCCCGGCGGGCCAGGGGGGGGGCGGGCATGCTCATCACCGAGCCCTACTTCCCCGAAAAGCAGCTCGATGATTTTGAGAACGCCCGTGAGCCCTACCACAGCCCCCGTGCGTTCTACAACCCCAAGCTGGGCGAATACATCGAAGCGGTCCAGGTCCACGACTGCCGGTTCTGCGCCTCCCTGAGCCCCCTTCCCCAGAAATGGATGCTCAGGCAGATGAAAGCGGTGAGCGAGCTCAGGATGGATGAGTTTGAGGCCGCCGCCTACCAGGGTTTGGGCATCTTCAACAAGCTCACAACCGGGCAGATCGAGGGCTATATCGATGACTTTGCCCGGGTTGCCGGGGATCTCAAGGCAAACGGCGTTGACGCCATAGAAATAAATTTTGCATTTATCTGCGATTACTTTACCCTGGGCCTGTTCAACAAGCGTGAGGACAAGTACGGGGGCGAAACCTTGGATGAGCGGCTCACCTTTGTCCGGGAGCTCATTGAAGAAACCCGCCGGGCGGTGGGAAAAGCGTTTCCCATCATGCTCATGATCGATGCCCACCAGTACATGGAAGGATGGCGCACCATCGAGGATACCTGCAGCATGGCCGTGAAGTTTCAGCAGTGGGGAATCGACTGCATGAGGTGCCGGGCGGGGACCTCCATCGTCATGCAGTACGACTGCCTGCCCATGTATCTTCCCAAGGGGGCGGTTGCCCATCTTGCGGCACAGGTAAAAGAAGTGGTTGAAATACCCGTTGTCGCCAACGGCAAGCTGTCCGATCCCGAGGTGGCGGAAAAGCTCCTGCGGGAAGGGAAGGCCGATTTCATCTCAATCGCCCGGGGGCTTCTGGCAGACCCCGACCTGCCCAACAAGATACGAACGGGAAACGCGGACCGGGTGCGCAAGTGCATCAGCTGCAACATCGGCTGTTTAGGAAACCTCATGCTGTCACCCATACGGCCCATGCGCTGCACGATAAATCCCCTGCTGGGTGTGGAAGAGAAGTTTCCGGAGATCAGGCCCGCCCTGCGCAGGAAAAAGGTCGTGATTGCAGGCGCCGGTCCCGGGGGCATGTCCGCGGCGCTCACGGCTGCCCAACGGGGCCATGAGGTGGTGCTGCTTGAAAAAACGGCAAAGCTCGGGGGCGGCGGGCAGTTCAGGCTTGCCTGCATCCCGCCCTTCAAGGAAGAGCTTCTGTACATACCCGAGTACTATGAACGGGAATTCAGGGACCTGAAAAATATCACCATACATTATAAAACCCTCGCCAGCGCGGACAGTGTGCTGCAGGAAAAACCAGATGCGGTTATTATCGCCACCGGAAGCCGTGCTTATCGGTCAGATTTGCCGGGTGGTGATGCCCAGAACGTGCTGACCTATGAAGACATACTCACCGGCGGGGGTACGGTCGGAGGAAATGTCGTGGTGATCGGCGGGGGCAGCGCCGGGTGTGAGACGGCCCTGTATCTTCTTCATGGCGGGGCGAAGGTAACCATACTTGAAATGCTTCCCCGGGTGCTGGGCAGCATGAACGCCGCAACGAGAAACTGCCTTGTGGCGGAGCTGGCAAAGGCCGGCGCGACCGTTATTGAAAAGGCCCGGGTAGTGTCCATCGGCGACGGCCGGGTCTGCTACACCAGGCAGGAAAAAGAGGAAACCGTGCAGGCGGACAGCGTTGTGACAGCACTGGGTGCTGCACCTGAAGACGGGCTGTACACCGGCCTCAAAGAGCAGGTACATGACCTTCACAAAATAGGAGATGCCAGGGCCCCGCGGCAAATCATGGAAGCGGTGCGGGAAGGGTTTTATGCAGCCTATTATCTGTAGAAGCCTCTCCTTACGCTACTTTTTTTCCAGAGGAATAAAAAATGTATTGCGCCCGGTGGAGGTTGTTTTCAAGGGTGGCCGAGGTCACCACGTCAACCGGTGGGGAAGCAATATTTGTTTTTGACCGGAATGTTTTTTGTCATGAAAGCGAGCATAATAGCATAAAGAATATAGAATCCAGCCCTGTTGAATGGGTGCCCTTGGGGCAATTCAACAGGGCAAGGAGTCGGAATAAAAATTTTTTAAAGCCCAATATCTTTTATTGCTTGTTGTATTGCGGCCTTGTCGTTTTTTGTGCTTTTCATCATGTTGCTTTTCGAGCTTATGGCGGCATGTAAGAACTCATCAGCGGTTTTGAATTTTTCCTTCAATGCTCCTTTGCCCGGAGCAATGATACCATTGTGACAGAGCATGCATTTCCCCCATTCAGCATATGCAACGGGAGCAAAAAACAGCATCAGGATAAATGTTATTGAAAATATAACGTTTCTATTCATGAGCGGTCCCTTTCTGAACAACTGATTATTTACTGCCTGGTACATAGTCCACGCATGCGTCATTGCAGGCAGATGAGCGACGCGGCAATCCGGGTTTTTTTGCAGTTTTAGAGATCGTGTTGCTCTGTCCGCAATGACATTCCGGTGATTTATTACGGGTTCACCAGTGCGTACTATCCAGCGCACCTCACTATGTCTTTTACCCTGCTGTTTCACCGAGGCAGCTGATTGTTCATGAGATGTATACCCGAAAATGATGATAGTTTCAAGATAATAATAGTAATTATTATTACGAAAAAGGGGGCGGTTCTGTTTTTCTTCATAAACGTTTTTTGGATGTCTTTTTGCCTGCCGCTGACCGGCGACAGCATACTGCTTTGTGTACCGTTTCGTAACACCTCTGCTTTCCTGCACAATTTTCTCTCACCATAGTTAAAAAACAAGAAAAAAGGGGCAGACAGCAGCTGTCCAACCCCTTGATTTTCCTGGTGCCTGGGACGAGAATCGAACTCGTACAGTGCAAAGCACCGAGGGATTTTAAGTCCCTTGCGTCTACCAATTCCGCCACCCAGGCATAGCCCGAATTATTCACCAATTCCCTACTGCGGCTTGAAGCGCCCTATGCCTAAAGGACGCTTCACAATTTTGATCCTCAACATAGTGCACCTATGCCTCCGGGTCAACATTGCTCCAGCTGCCCTTTATCCACAGGGCTTTCTGCGCCTCGTGACGAAAACTGGTGAATAATCCGGGCTACGTAACCAGTAAATTCTATACACACTTCGAGTGTATGTCAAACACGATTTTGTTGTTTTTGTACCGGTTTGCTGGTATTGTACAGCTTTTAACCAGAAATGATGCATCAAAGGAAGACACCATGGAACAGAACAAAAAACAGCGGCTTATAGAGCTTCTGGTGGAGAAGTCGTTTAAATACAGCGATGAGCCCACGTTCAAACTGGCCTCGGGATTGCTGAGCAACTACTATGTTGACTGCCGAAAAACAACCCATGCCGCCGAGGGCAAGGTCCTCATCGGCACAATCGTGTTCGACATGATCCGGGACCTGGACGTCCAGGCCGTGGGCGGCCTCACCATGGGTGCCGACCCCATTGCCTGCGCGGTCTCCTATGCCGCGTATTTGCAGAAGAAAGAGATCGCCTCCTTTTCAATACGAAAAGAGGCCAAGGGCCACGGCCTCAAGAAGCAGGTGGAGGGTGACGTGGCCGAGGGTGACCGGGTGGTTATCGTGGAAGACGTCATCACAACCGGCGGCTCCACCATCAAGGCAATTCAAGCGGCACGCGCTGAGGGGCTGGCGGTGCTCAAGGTTATCGCGCTGGTGGACCGCGAAGAGGGGGGGCGTGAAGAGGTGTTGAAGCACATCTCCGCGGTAGAGGCCGTGTGCACCAGAACGGAGCTCATGCAGGGGTACAATAAGACAAACGGTTAAAAACAGACCGGCATAGAAGGGGTCCAGGATTCCAGGCTTCGGCCGTGAGCACAGCCGAACGGGTCCACGTGAAGAACAATGGATACTACGAGGCGTTCCCCGTTATTTCCCGCTACAGCTTTTTTGCCAGGCGGTGTAGAGATCAAGCGCGAGCCACTCCCACCTGCACCAGGGGCTTTCCGGCTCCCAGAAAGCCGGTTTGCCGTCACCAGAGAGCCATACATAATAGGGAAACCTGCTGGTGACCATGCGGATGGTTTTCGGCGGCGTGACGCCTTCCTGTTCCATAAAAACCCAGGTGAGGGCCCAGAGAATTTCAGCTATAGGACTGAACTTCCAGGTCATCTCCTCCTTTACTGTCCCGGCGTCAAGTTTTTGTAACTGATCAAGCAGCAGCGCAGTGACTGCCTCCCATGCTTCGGTAGGGGACGGCTTGTCGGCAAGCTCCTGAAATATTTTTTTTCGGATATCCATGGGGATCAGATTCAGGTCGCTGATGATAAACTTGTGTATATCCTGGACCGCCGTTTCAATACCGTCCTGCTGGGAAAGCTTTAAGGGGGGCAGCTCGTCGAAGGGCCGCACAATAATACTCTCTTCACGATAATAGGTCGCAAGCTCTCTGATCCAGTCACGTATCATGTACCCCTGTTCCGGCGCGACAAGGTGCTCCGGAAGGGTAAAGCGCTTTTTTTCCTTGAATTCCAAATGTATTTTTTCAATGATTGTTTTTCCCATGCCCGACTCCTTATGGCAGTAAAATAGTAATCTTAGCTATTATGTTATTGCAACGATTCTTTTTGTCTTGCTCAACAGGGATATAATTTGTAACATATAAACATAATTAATTTGCTTTTCCAGGCTGAAGCGTTGCAGTTTTTGTTTGCTTTAGACAGTGAGCTATGATATATAAAAATTTTTTAAAAAGCAAATACACAAGGCAAAATGATTAGAAAAGGATTGTAAGCCCATGGTTACTTTGACGATTGACGGCAAAAAGATAAAAGCAAAAGAAGGCAAAACCATCCTTGAAGTTGCTCGTGAAAACGCAATTCATATACCGACGCTGTGTTCAAATGACGCCCTTGAATCATATGGTGCGTGCCGTGTGTGTGTTGTTGAAGTAAAAAACGGCAATATGGTAACACTGGAATCCTCCTGCACATACCCTGCCGGTGATGGGCTGGAGGTGAGCACCGATTCCCCTGATGTTATTAAGGCACGGAAGCTTGTGCTGGAGCTGCACCTCGCCCGCTGCCCCAATGTAAAAATTGTTCAGGAGCTTGCAGCACAATACGGCGTGGAAAAAGCAGGGGAAGACCTGACGATTGAAAATGAATACTGCATTGTCTGCGGACTGTGTGTGCGGGCCTGCAATGATGTGGTACAGGCAGGTGCCATCAGTTTTTCCGGCAGCGGAAAAGATAAAAAGGTTGATACCCCCTTCGGCCTTGAGGCCGAAAATTGTATCGGATGCGGCTCATGTTCTTTTGTATGCCCTACGGGAATTATAAAGGTCCGGGAAATAGAAAAGGCAACAGAGAATATGCCCGCAGGCGAGGTGGTTATCGGGCCTGAACGCATTATTGAGAACTGGAACAGAAATCTTAAAATGCAGGTTTGTAAAGAGTCGGGGAACCCGTACGCACCCGAGTTCATGCTTGACCGGTTCAAAGATACCATGAACCTGCCCCCCCAGTTTTTTGATTTTTCACCCAGCCGCCGTGAGTACCTGGAAGTGGATGAAGAGCTGTGCGTGGGCTGCGGTGCATGCCTTGATGAATGCCCGGTGGGTGCCATTCGGCTCAGGGAACGTGAAGACAGCACGATACGGTCTAATATTATGCCAACGCACTGCTGCGGATGCAGAACCTGTATCATCTACTGTGTGCGTTCCGCAATCAAGCTGCCTGCAACAGCATAACAGACGTATCGTAATACTATCGATAGCATAAAAGGTCTGCGTTAAGGTGATTGTGCCTGCAGACCTTTTTTTATATGCATTCAGCAGCGCTGTCGGTCAAAAAAACAGTTGAAGATTTTTCAATGTAAGGTAATAATATTTTAATTATGAGTCAATTGTTCGGGGATCGTCTAATGGCAGGACACCGGGTTTTGGTCCCGGCAGTGGAGGTTCGAATCCTCCTCCCCGAGCCATTGTTTGGCATACCCCGGAGCATCCATGAAAATAACAAAAAAAGATGTTGAGCATGTGGCAACCCTTGCCCGTTTGCAGTTTGATGATGAAGAGCTGGACCTTTTTACCCATCAGCTGAACGATATACTGGGGTACTTTGAGAAGCTTCAGCAGGTTGATACAACCAATGTCGAACCCTCAACCCACGCGGTACAGCTCACCAATGCACTTCGGGAGGATATACAAAAAGAATCCCTTTCGGCGGAAAAATCATTGCAAAACGCACCTGATTCAGAGCGGTCCTACTTTAAGGTACCGAAGATAATAGAGGTATAGTCAATGGGCGACGAGCTGTTCCGGCTGACCATCCACGAGCTGCACGGGCTGCTGACGCGCAAGGAAATCCGTGCTGCCGAGATTGTCAGGTCTGTTTTTGACCGGATTGATGCCGTTGAAGATAACGTGCGTGCCTATATTACCCTTACGCGGGACCTGGCGCTCAAACAGGCACAGGAAGCGGAAGAGGAAATTCTGGGTGGTTCGGCGGGCCCGCTGACCGGCATACCCCTGGCCATAAAGGATGTTTTGTGCACCGCCGGCACAGCAACGAGCTGTGGTTCAAAAATTCTTGCGACCTTTGTTCCGCCCTATGACGCAACGGTTATCACCAGAATAAAGGCAGAGCACGGCGTGTTTGTCGGGAAAACCAACATGGACGAGTTTGCCATGGGCTCTTCAACCGAAACCTCATTTTTCGGTCCCGTGCTGAACCCCTGGGACCCGGCCAGAGTGCCGGGGGGGTCAAGCGGAGGCTCTGCCGCTGCGGTAGCCGCGGATGAATGCATCGCCTCTCTGGGGACCGATACGGGAGGGTCAATCCGGCAGCCTGCAGCATACTGCGGTGTTGTCGGGCTTAAGCCTACCTATGGCCGGGTATCGCGGTTCGGCCTCATTGCCTATGCATCATCCCTTGATCAGATCGGTCCGGTAACGAAAGATGTTGAAGATGCCGCAATACTGATGAACTGCATCAGCGGGTATGACGGCCGCGACTCCACATCGGTAAACAGGGATGTGCCCGACTATACAAAGGCCCTTACCGGTGACGTAAAAGGGCTTACCCTGGGCATACCGGGTGAATATTTTATCGACGGACTGGATCATGATGTTGCGTCCGCGGTCAGGACTGCCATACGGGAGCTTGAACGCCAGGGCGCAACCGTCAGGGAAATATCGCTGCCGCATACGCAGTATGCCGTAGCCGCCTACTATTTAATTGCGCCGGCGGAAGCCAGCTCCAACCTTGCCCGGTATGACGGAGTAACGTACGGCTACCGGAGCAGCACGGCAGATAATCTGCAGCACATGTATGAACGGTCACGCTCCGAAGGCTTTGGCCCCGAGGTTAAGCGCAGGATTATGCTGGGGACCTATGCCCTTTCTGCGGGATATTATGATGCCTATTACAAAAAAGCATCGCAGGTAAGGACCCTTATCCGCCGTGATTTTGAAGAGGCGTTTAAACAGTGCGATCTCATTGTTACGCCCACGGTACCCGCACCGGCATTCAAGCTCGGAGAAATGATGAACGATCCGTTGAGTATGTATTTGCTGGACATATTTACCGTTCCGGCAAACCTTGCGGGCCTGCCCGGGATCTCCGTTCCCTGCGGGTTTGACCAAAACGGTCTTCCAATCGGCCTTCAAATACTTGGAAACTTTTTTGAAGAGAAAAAGGTGCTTGGCTGTGCCTATTGTTTTGAGCAAACTACCCAGTGGCACGCCAGACGACCGCCGCTTGAATAAGTTATAACTGAGATGAATGCCCGGGGGACGGCGAAAAAGAGAATGAACAGGCATAAATATTTTTTTTTCACCATCCTGTATGCTCTTCTCCTGCTGCTGACAGGCAACCTTGGGGCCGTCCCGATTTGTCACGCGCTCAACCGTGTTTCCGACATTCGCTACTGGTCGGCACCCACCTTTACCAGGGTTGTTCTGGATCTGACGTCAGAGGCCCGGTACAGCTCATTCAGCCTTGACAAGCCTGACCGCCTTGTGGTTGATCTCAAGGGTTTTGACCGCCATGTTCCCAGGAAAGAGATTCACCTTCAAGACAAGATTATCAAAAAGATCCGGGTGTCATACAAGGGTAAAGGGACTGTCCGAGTTGTTATTGACCTTGCCAAGAAGTCGCATCACAAAATTTTTCCTTTAAAAAAGTTCGGAAAAAAGCCTCCACGCCTTGTCTTTGATATTACCCGGCCGGACCTGGAAAAGGCCGACAGGAACAAGCGGGAGACAACCCGCAAGCAGAAAAAGCCCGGAGACTTTATTGTCGTGGTTGATCCCGGACACGGCGGGGAGGATCCGGGTGCTGTCAGCAAAAAGGGCACCAAGGAAAAAGACATCGTATTTTCCATTGCGAAAAAGCTGGTATGGAAGTTAAACCCCAAGGCCGGCATCAAGGCATATCTTACCAGGACCGGGGATTACTTTATTCCTCTGCAAAAGCGCATTGACATTGCGGACCAGTACGGAGCAGACCTCTTCATAAGCATCCATGCAGATTCCAGCTTCAGCCCGAAGGTTGCCGGCAGCTCGGTATACTGCCTTTCCTTCAAAGGGGCCTCAAGTAATACCGCCCGTATGGCCGCCAGCAAAGAGAATGCCTCTGACTTTATCGGGGGCGTTTCCCTTGATCATTACAACAAGGACCTGAATACTATCATTTTTGATCTGGTTCAGACACACAGCCTGAATGAAAGCCTTACCCTGGCAGGGCTGGTGCTGGGGGAGATTTCAAAGATAAACAAACTGCACACCAAGAAGCCACAGCAGGCGAATTTTGTTGTATTGCGCTCTGCTGATATCCCTTCTGTTTTAATTGAAACGGACTTCATCAGCAACGCCGGCAGGGAAAAGCGCATGAAGACCCAGTGGTTTCAGAACCAGTTTACCAATAAAATTGCCGCAGCAGTGGTAACCTTTTTGTCAGGAGAAAAGAGGAGCCCCAAAAGAAGTAACGCTTCGGAGTCCGGTCCGGTCTATCACCGGGTGCGGCGGGGGGAAACGCTTTCCGGGATCGCGCAGAAGTACAATACCACAACAGGCTCGCTGCGGCGGCTGAACAACATGAAGTCAAAGAGCGTGCTGGTGGCGGGCAAGCGGCTGAAGGTAATGCCCGGCAGGAAGGAGCCTGCCCGGCAGAAGAAACAGGAGGTGGTCTATCACCGGGTGCGGCGCGGGGAGACGCTTTCCGGGATAGCGCAGAAGTACAATACCACAACAGGCTCGCTGCGGCGGCTGAACAGCATGAGATCAAAGAGCGTGCTGGTTGCGGGCAAGCGGCTGAAGGTAATGCCCGGCAGGAAGGAGCCGGCCCGGCAGAAGAAGCAGGAGGTGGTCTATCACCGGGTGCGGCGCGGGGAGACGCTTTCCGGGATAGCGCAAAAATATAATACCAGCATAAGCTCGCTGCGGCGGTTGAACAGCATGAGATCAAAGAGCGTGCTGGTGGCGGGAAAACGGCTGAAGGTCAAGCCCGGCGACCGGAAGACCCATACAACATCAGAGCCCCTCTACCATGTTGTTAAACGGGGCGAAACCCTCTCTTCAATTGCCCTCAAATACAGAACAACCGTTACGAGATTAAAGACCCTCAACAGCCTGTCCTTAAAAAATGTGCTTGTTGCCGGGAAAAAATTACGGGTACTCTAGGAGGCTGTCGGAGAATAGACTTCTACTACGAAGCCATTCCCCGACAGCCTCCTAACCGGCTGAACAGGCTGCCGTCAGGCCGCAAACAGACAATGTAAAAGTATTGCAAAAACCCCCTTGGAGACATGCGGGGGCATTGACGCAGGAAATTTATCCTGATATAAAAACAGGTTATGTGCTATAATGCAAAGTTTATTATGAGCATTGCAGCACTACCCAGTGTGATCGCATTAAATTTAAAAAAATGAACGTATATATTTTGTGAACTTTATGGAAAACACATTGGCAAGCGTTCTTCTTGCTTCCGGCAAGGTAACCACCGAGACACTCAAGACGGTTTTGAAAGAAGAGCGTATTCATCCTTACAGAATATGCCGGCGGCTGGTAGAAATGGGATTTGTGGCAGAAGAAGATGTTTTGAAGATTCTGGCGGACTATTTCGAATTTCCCTATATTTCATTGAAGAATTATAAAGGCAAACAGCTCTTCGTGGAAGGGCTTGCGGAAAATTTTATGAGAGATGCGGGATTTGTCCCGCTTGAATTGAAGGACAACACACTGTCTGTTGCCGTTCACAATCCCTTTGACAATTATATTTTCGAGGCGATAAAGGCGGTCACCGGACATGATCTGGCCATATCTCTTGCCAAAGAGAATGAAATAAATGATGCGCTGGAGGATCTTTTCAGTACCGGCTCGTCTTCCATGGACAGGATTATCGAGAATATCGGCAAGGAGGAGAACGGTGAAATATCCGTTGATGATGAAGGGGATGTGGATCATCTGAAGGATCTGGCCTCAGAGGCCCCGGTCATACGTCTGGTTAATCTTATCATTTCCCGGGCCATTGAGCATCAGGCAAGCGACATTCATTTTGAGCCGTTTGAGAAGACATTCCATATACGCTACCGTATTGACGGCGTGCTGCATGACATGGAGTCCCCTCCCAAAAATCTTCAGGCTGCCGTTATTTCCCGGATCAAGATCATGTCAAAGCTGAATATTGCCGAGAGAAGGCTGCCCCAGGACGGCAGAATAAAGCTGCGGGTTATGGGCAAGGAGATCGACTTCAGGGTTTCCACCCTGCCGACACTGTTCGGGGAAAGTGTTGTGATGCGTATCCTGGACAGCGAGAGCATCACGTTTGATCTGGATGGGCTCGGCTTTCCCAGAGACAAGCTGCACAACTTTTCTGATCTGATTTCCCGGCCCTACGGCATCATACTGGTGACCGGTCCCACGGGAAGCGGAAAGACCACAACGCTTTACAGCGGACTGAATAAAATCAATGATGCGGAAAAAAAGATCATTACCGTTGAGGACCCGGTGGAATATCAACTCCACGGGGTCAACCAGATTCACGTAAAAGCGTCAATCGGCCTTACCTTTGCCAACGCGCTCAGGTCAATTCTGCGGCAGGACCCCGATGTTGTGATGATCGGTGAAATCAGGGATAAAGAGACCGCGGAGATTGCCATTCACGCCGCGTTGACCGGGCATCTTGTTTTCAGCACCCTGCACACTAATGACGCGGCAGGAGCAATTACCCGCCTTTTGGAAATGGGCATGGAAAACTACCTGGTCTCTTCGAGCCTGTTGGGTATCCTGGCGCAGCGACTTGTGCGGGTAGTGTGTCCTGAATGCCGGGAGCTGTACACCCCTTCAGAAGAGACGATCCTGGAGCTGGAGGGCAAGCCGGAAGAACTGTCCTCTATAAAGCTTGCCAGAGGCCGCGGGTGTGAATACTGCGCCAATACGGGGTACCGGGGCCGAACGGGAATTTATGAGCTTATGATGATTGATGATTCCATCAGACACCTGATTCTCAACCAGGCAGACAGTAAGACCATTAAGGACACAGCCCGCAAGCTCGGCATGCAGACCCTGCGTGAGGCGGGATGGAATAAGGTTAAGGACCAGATCACCACAGGCTCGGAAGTCATTCGGGTAACCCAGGTTGAATAACAGCACCCTGTGTATTGGAGCATCCGGGGCACGTGTTAGGTACTGCCCCGCATGGCATCAAAAGTATGTATGCAGCGAAGACGTGACGAAGCACCACAACCATGGCAGAATTTATTTATAAAGCAAGCGACCGAACCGGAAAGATCATTGAAGGAAGCCTTGATGCCGGAGATGAGCCTTCCGTGGTCAGCAAGCTGCGCAGCATGGGCTATATCCCCATACGAATCGGACCGGCAACAGAGCGAAAAAAATTCACCCTGTCCCTGAAGGTGTCCTTCGACTCTCCTTTTAAGCGGGTATCGGGCAAAGCCCTTCTGGCATTCACCCAGGAGCTGTCGACCCTGATCAAGGCCGGTCTTCCCCTGGACCGGAGCCTTTCAATTATTACTGAAATAACTGATGACGAGAACCTGAAAGGCATCGTACAGGAACTGCTCAAGGATGTCCGGGGCGGCAAATCATTTTCCGAAGCACTGGCTCACCACCCCCGGGTTTTCAACCGGCTGTATGTGAACATGATCAAGGCGGGTGAGGCCGGGGGTGTTACCGAGATCGTGCTTGAACGGATCGTTGATTTTCTTGAGCGCTCACAGGAGCTGAAAAGCACCATTATCAACGCCATGATTTATCCTGCCGTGCTTATTTCCGTGATGAGCCTGGTTATTTCCATCATGCTCATCTTTGTGGTGCCCAAGTTTGTCAGCATTTTCGACATGATGGGCCAGGAACTGCCGCTCCCAACCCAGATTCTGCTCTCATTCAGCCTGGCCGTTAAGAACTTCTGGTGGCTGATCCTGGGTGCGGCGGCAGCCTGTTATATATGGTTTAAGAGCTATACCAGAACGGAAAAGGGCAGGCTGAAGTGGAACGCTGTTCAGCTGCAACTGAGCCTGATTAAAGACTTTATTCTCAAGATAGAGGTGGCCCGTTTTTCCCGGACACTGGGAACCCTGATCACCAGCGGTGTCCCGCTTCTGCAGGCCCTGGGCATTGTAAAGGAGGTCATCGGCAACGTTGTTATCTCAAATTCCATAGGCGGTATTCAGCAGGCTGTTAAGGAAGGCAAAGGGGTGTTTCAGCCCATGAAAAGCGTGGGCCTTTTTCCGTCACTTGCCCTGCATATGATACGCGTCGGGGAAGAGACCGGCAACATGGAAGATATGCTTATACGGGTTGCCGACACCTATGATCAGGAAGTGCAGAATGCGGTTAAGCGGTTTTTATCATTTCTGGAACCGGCACTCATATTATTAATGTCCCTGCTGGTTGGCTTTATCGTCCTGTCCATTATCTGGGCAATTTTCAGCATTAATGATGTATCTTTTTAACGCTAAGGAGGCGCTGATGAAAAAGGAGCAGCAGCACAAAGCAAACCGAGACAGAGGTTTTACCCTTATAGAGCTTTTGATTGTTATTGTAATACTGGGACTCCTGGTAGGCCTTGTGGGGCCGAGGATGTTCGGTAAAGTAGGAAAGGCAAAGCAAAAAACAACCCAGGCCCAGATCGAGCTGTTACGCACGGCAATCGACACCTTCCGCCTGGACATGGGAAGGTTTCCAAAAGAACTGAATGAGCTGGTGCAAAAGGTGGAAGATAAAAAATGGGAGGGGCCCTACCTTCCCAAACAGGTCCCCAAGGACGCCTGGGGCACTCCCTTTGAATACAAGAGCCCGGGTGAAGAGGGCCGGGACTATGACATTATATCATACGGCGCGGATGCTACTTCCGGGGGCGACGGGGAAAACATAGATATTGTGAGCTGGAAAAATTTTGACGATACAGAGGAACAGTAAGGCAGTGTAGCGATGAAAGACCTTTGCCGCGGCTTTTCGCTCATTGAGATCATGATTGTCCTGGTGATTATGAGCGTTATGCTCGCCGTCGCCGGGCCCAGGGTTGCAAAGAGTATGCGAGGGCTTACCCTGCGGAGCACCACAAAAAAGATTGCGGGAGCCATGCGGTACGCGCGAAGCAGGGCGGTCAATACCGGCAGGATATATAATGTTGTTTTTGATGCAGAAAACAACAGGGTGGTTTTACTGCAGGCACAGAAGATCTCCCTGGGCGACACGGTTGCCGGTGCGGCGGAGCCTGAGCAGCCCGAGACCTTGGAGGATAATGCCGGGGACTCACCACAGGTGCCGCAACAGGAAAAGAAAATTTATACGCTCCCCGAAGGTATACGGTTCGGCACTATTTCAGTGGGTGATTCAGAGAGCTCGGAGCAAGAGGGTGATGAAATCTACAGAATGGCTTTTTTCCCCAACGGAACGTCCTTCGGCGGCGAAATTGTACTCACGGATGAAAAGGAACGGACGTATGCCATAGAGGTAAATTTCATGACCGGGGTAGTATCAGTTGAAGAACAAACAGATGAATAAAACACCTGTCAATCCTTCATCCGGCCGGTCCGGTTTTACCCTGCTGGAAGTGCTCATAGCAGTAATGATACTGGGCCTGTCCCTTACGGCAATCCTCCAGCAGTTTGCCGTAGCCCTGCGGGCCGGGACCGCCGCACAGGATATAACCGTTGCCATACTGCATGCCAAGGAAAAACTTGAAGAGCTGAAGATTAGAAAGGACCTCGCAGAAGGGGCGGAAGACGGCAGTTTTGATGACGGGTATGAATGGGAGACCCGGATAGAACCTTATTCCTATGCCGGCGAGCAGGATGCTGAGGCATACGAGACACTGAAGCACGAAACATTTAAATTGACCTCAACGGTGAAATGGCGCTCAGGGGTCCGGCAGCGGCACGTGGATCTCACCACCCTCAGGACGACCAAAAAGAAAGAATGGGATTAAGCAGCCTATGAAACCACGCAAAGCTTCCTGCTCAGGATTTACCCTTATTGAAATGCTGCTTGCAATCACAATCTTTTCGATGATTGTCGTGGTGATCTTTTCCGCATTTCGACTGGGCATCGGATCGTGGCAGAAAGGGGAGTCAAACATTGCTTTTTTTCAAAAAATGCGCGCCGTGTCAGAGCTTCTTTTCCGGGAACTCAATTCAACGTTTCCCTATATCATCACGCCGGGAACCCTTGATACACATAAAAAGTTTTATGCGTTTTTCGGAACCATGGACACGTTGAAATTTGTGAGCTATGCAAACCTGCATAAGCGCACCGGCGGCCTGTCCCTTATAGAGCTGTGGGTTGAGGAGGGCAAAGGCCTTATGCTTGGTGAAGAGGCGGCCCTTGTGTCCAACCTTTCCGACCTTGAGGACATTGACCTCCGGGACGAAGACAGGGCACGTGTCCTGTGCCCTGAGGCCGACCGGGTTTCCTTCAGGTATTTTGACAGAAAAAAAAAGGAGATGGATGGTGAGTGGGTGGAGAACTGGGACCCCAAGAATAATTTCGGCGGGGACCTGCGCCTCCCGCTTTTTGTTGAAATCTCCTTTACCTTTTTAAACGAAAAGGAAGAGCAGTATAATCAGCGGCTCATAGTGCCCATTATGAATATACGGCTGTAGGCTGTCTGCTTGTGAGCTTTCAAGCCTGCCGGCTTATTAACAGCGCAACAGGCTGAATCCCTGGATATTGGAAGCATAACCACAACTACTGTTCACATATAATTTCCGGGACATAACGACTTTTAACCAGTTTAAACGATTTATACATGGATCACTCGTCAACACAACCTGAAGACGGCCGCCCCGGTAAAATAGTGACGGGAATTCTCCGGGACCGGCGGGGAGTGGCGCTTTTGCTGGTTTTGTGGGTCGTTACGTTTCTTGCCGTTATCTGTGCCGAGCTTTCCTGGACAATGCGCACCGAAACGGCAACCGCGCGGAATTTCAAGGAGGGCGAACAGGCCTATTATGCCGCTGAGGCAGGCATTAACAGGGCCCTGATAGAACTTTTGCGGACGGCAAACAGTTCGACAAGCCGGGCCAAAAAAACCGATGAGGAGCCCGGGGAAGAAGAAATTACCTACTGGGAAGCGGGGCTGGGGCCCTACAGCTTTAAGCTTGACGGATATACCTGTGAGGTTCTCATAGAAGACGAGGGCAATAAGATCGGCATCAATACAATGCTGAGCAAGGGGAAAATATTACACCTCAAGAAGCTCCTGCACGACCGGATCGGTCTTGAGGGGGAAGAGCGGGACATTGTTGCCGATGCGCTGATTGACTGGCGGGACAAAGATCACAACATTACCGGTGTAAACGGAGCCGAGGATGACTATTACAAATCCCTTGAGCAGCCGTACGAATGCAGGGACGCCACCATACCGGTTCTTGAAGAACTGCTGCTGATCCGCGGCATTAATGAGGACATCTATTACGGGGTTGCCGGGAAGCCGGATCTGAAAGTTAAGCTGACCGCGGATGATCTTGAACGGATGCTCTCGGGCGCGCCCCTTTCGCAGACCCCTGCGCCCGAACCCGTGGAAGAGGGAGAGGTGGAACAGATAAAACTGGGCCTGGTGAATATTTTTTCCGTAAACGGCCAGGGGACCTATCCCCCACGGATCGATATCAACACCGCGACCTTTGATCAGCTTCTGCTGCTGGAGGGGATGAGCGCCGCAGCCGCCCATGAGATTGTAAAAGCAAGAAATGAGCGGAAGTTTGAAAGCAAAACCGACCGTCTTCCTGAATTTGCGAATTATGAGGTATGGAAAGGCAGCTTAAAACCCGTAAATACCCGCCGGCGCACATCGGGCTACTACAAAATTACCGCCACGGGCTACTCACAGGACAAGCTTATTTCCAGAAGCATCTCCTGTCATGTGCTGGTATCAAAAAGAAGGTGTGTGGTTTCCAGCTGGAAGGCGGTTGACTAATTTGCTTGATAAGTTGAGTCGTTACCAGTACAATTTCCCGGATACCGTTACCCCCCCCCGGGGGAGGAAAAGGAATTATTAACAGATTGTTTGCCGTATTATGAGAAGCATAGGACTGGTATTTAAAAAACAGGAAATGACCATTGTCTCCCTGCGGGAGGGCATACGTGATGTGTTTTTTGAAGGGTATCGCATTGTACCTTTCATGGATTTCAAGGCCGAGGAGAAAGAGGCAGCAATTCTGCATAATCTCGAACGTTTTCTCAAGGCTCATAAAGGGGGGAAGCACAATCTTTTTATCGCCCTTCCCCGGGACAGTGTGCTGCTGCGATTTCTGCATATGCCCCTTGCCGTTGAAGAAGACCTGGGCAAAACCCTGGGCTATGAAATGGACCGTCACACGCCTTTTGCTGCCGATGAGGTGTTTTATGATTATCATATCGTTCAGCGGTTTCCCGAAAACAATATGATACTGGTTCTTCTTGTAACAATTAAGCAAGAGACACTTGAGTATTACCTTGATCTTTTAAAGAAGATTAAACTTGCTCCCCGAGGCATTGAGATTACGTCAACGGCCCTTTTTAACGTGTTCCAGAAAGCGCACGCGCAGCCGGAACGGCTGCCTGACCTTTCCTGGCTTAAACGCCAGCCTTATTTCCTGCCGGTGGCAAAACGCTTCCCAAAGGTTGCGGCCCTTATCAAAGAGCCGGCCAGGCAGGAAAACCGCCCCGGGGTGAACGTTCTCGTGGAACAGCTGGAGAAAGCCTATGAGCTTAATGTGGCATATGATAAAGGGCTCTATTTTTCGACAATAGTGCCTGCGGAAGCAGCAGGACCGGATGACAGCCGTGAAGAGCAGTATTTTCATGATCTCTACAGCCGTGCGATGAAGTCTCTCATTACCCTGCCCTACAGCGAGGCAACGGACGCCGGCGTTGGGGTTACCCTTTCCGGGAAAGAGATGACAGCCGGCTACCTTGAGCAGGTCCCTGATGATATTCGTCCCCAGTTTTCAATTATGAACCGCTTTCCCATCACGGTGGACAGTGAGCATGAAGGCTCGATAAACTCCATTTTGCCCCTGCTTTCCGTGCCCATCGGCCTTGCCCTGAAAGGGCTGAAAAGCGTGCCCCTTGATATCAACCTGATTCCTCCGGGGCGCCGGCCCAGAAAGAAACGAAGCAAAAAAAAGATCGGTGCCGCCGCAGCCGCCGTGCTGTTTGCGTGCCTCTTTGTTGCGTACTTTATTCATGATACCCGGGAAACGGAAAGACGGCTCGGGGTGCTCAACAAGCAGCTTTTAACAATGAAGCAGAAGGTCCAGTCCATTGAAGCGCTTCAGGCAAAGGTGGAAAAGATCGAGCTGTATTCAACAACAATAGACACTATCAGGAAGAAAAAAATGAGCAAGCTGGATATCCTGGCTGCGCTCACCGATGTCCTCCCCGTGGACAGCTGGCTCACCGATTTTGAATTCAAGTCCGGCCAGGGGGCGGTAAAAGTCTCGGGATTTTCCGTTTCAGCCTCCAAGCTCATTCCCCTGCTGGAAGAGTCGGACATATTTGAGGATGTTAAGTTTACGTCACCCATCACCATGGACAAACGTGAAAAGAAGGAAAAATTCAAGATCGAGATGAAACTCAGCACCAAAAAGGAAACAAAGTGATGCTGTGATGCCTGGAAACCCCGGCTCCTTGTGCTGATTTTTGGGACCATATACTATTGTCTGTTTATTGATGGTTCCGTACGTCATTGCGAAGAGCGCAGCGACGAAGCAATCTTTTTTCAAACACGTACGCTGCTCGAGATTGCTTCACGTTGTTCGCAATGACAGTTTTCTTGACCGGAGTGTGCCGCGAAAGCACCGCCTTTCCTCACACAAAAATCAGCGGCATCTTGGATAGGCGGGAAGCAGCACTTTTTCAAGGGTCTGTCATGTTTGATACTATAAACATCTATACCACAACACTATAAACCATGAAGAAGATTTCACCGCGTGACAAAAAATTTCTTACTGCCGGGGCAGTTGCTGTTTGCCTCTTTGTGCTGCTTAAGTTTCTGGTTCTGCCCTTTTTTGATGAACGCGGGCAGGTTAAAGAGGACCTGGCATTTAAGGTGCAGACGCTTAAAAAGTATGAAGGATATCTCAAAGAACATTCTGCCCTGGAGCAGAAGCTGAAAGCATTAAGCAAAGAAGACAGGAAAACAAACAGAAGCCTTCTCAAAGGGGAAACACCGTCCCTTGCCGCCGCTGATTTGCAGAAAATTGTCGACAAAATCGCCGGGAAAAGCAAGGTTTCCATTAAGAGTGTGAAGGTGATGGATCCGGGCGAGGATGAGGATTTTATGACAATCCCGGTTCGTGTCCAGTTTGAAGGCGACCTGACGAAAATGACAAAATTTGTTGAGTTTATTGAAACCGAGGGAAAACTCTTGACAATTCCCGAACTAAAAATTAGGGTTAAAAACAAACGCAGGCCCGCGGAAATTGCGGTAACCTGTGTGGTGGTGGGCTTTATGAAGCAAGAGGAAACAGAAACATAAACGCTATGAGAATGCAGACATACCCATGAAAAAACACTCATTACTTATCTATTTGCTGTTTTTTACACTTATTGCCGGCTGTTCAAGCACACAACAGATGAAATCTCCCGGCCCCCAGCCTGTGGGAATCCGGCAGGAGGCCGCGGCACCCGCACCGTCTTTGTCAGACAATGATACCGCAATGAGCGCTGAGGAGCAGGAAGGGGCTGAAACAACGGGTGCCGAACTGTTTGAGGATACCCGTGCAAGGCCACGGTTCGGCGACAAAACAGAGAAGCTGGGCAAAACAATTATTACCAGGACACCCGCGGGCGCGGGACAAAAGATTTCCCTGAACTTTGACAATGCGGATATTTATGAAGTTATCAATGCCCTGTCGGAGATTCTCGGTATAAATTATGTTATCGATCCGTCGGTTAAGGGACGGGTGAATATTCATACAAGCGGAGAGATCGAAAAAAGCCAGCTGCTGAGCATTCTTGAAACGGTGTTCGAGATGAACAATGTGGCCATGGTCAAGTTCGGCGACCTGTATAAAATCGTTCCCGTCAAAGAATCAAAGATGGAAATTCTGGATATCTACATCGGCCGCACCCTGCGGGTTGTTCAGTCCCTGGACCGGGTTATTATTCAGGTCGTTCCCCTGCGCTATGTTTCCTCCTCAGAGGTTGCCAAAATGTTAAAGTCCTTTGTGGGCAAGGGCGCCGATATTGTGGACTACACAACGGGCAATTTCCTGATCATTGTTGAGTCCGCCGCCAACATAGCAAAGCTTCTCAAGCTGGTCAGCCTTGTTGACGTTGATATTTTCGAGCATACCAGCATCCGGCTGCTCAAGATTGAAAACGCCGCAGTGGGTGATATTGCCAAAGAGCTTGAAAGCATTTTCGGCTCCATGGGTATCGGCAAGTCAACCGAGAAGGGCATCGGGCTAAAATTTATTGCCATTGAGCGCATCAGCTCCATTCTGGCCATCAGCACCATTCCGGGAATATTTGAAAAGGTGCGCCACTGGCTGGATGTGCTAGATGCCGTTGATGTTGAGGCAGAAGAGCAGATTTTTATCTACTTTGTTGAAAACGGAAAAGCAGAGGAAATCGCCGATGTGCTCAAAAAAGTATACGGGGAAGGGGTGACCGAGAAGAAAACAACCCGGAAAACACCGGCGTCAAAGAAGACGACAAAGACCACTGCCAAGAAAACCACCGGCGGTCTGACCTTCATCCAGGGCAAGATCAAGATCGTTACCGATGAAACCACAAATTCAATTATCGTTCGGGCAACGCCCCATGACTATGCCGTCATCAACAAGACCATCCAGAAACTTGATATTATTCCCAAACAGGTGCTTATCGAGGTGCTCATAGCCGAGGTGACCCTGGGGGGTGATACCGCGTTCGGCGTTGAATGGGCGCTGCTGGGCGACTATGCCAAGCTCGGGGCTTATAAGGGCACCGACGCCATGCAGCTTGATTTCGGCCTTGCCAATGACGCCGGCCCGGGATTTACCTACAGCTTTAATTCAAACCGCCTCAATGCCTTTCTCCACGCCCAGGCAAGCCAGAACAAGCTCAACGTTTTGTCCTCGCCCCATATACTTGCAGCAGACAACAAGCAGGCGCGCATCGAGGTGGGCGAAGAGGTCCCTATTATAACCAGTGAATACGTTCCCGCTGAAGTTGAAACAAACACGTCAACGTCCCGTTCCATTGAATACCGGTCAACCGGCGTTATCCTCACGGTAACGCCCCGCATCAACGAGAAGGGGCTTGTGGCAATGGATATCATGCAGGAGGTCAGCGAGGCCCAGCCCGTTGTGACCGGCGGAATACAATCTCCGGTCATCAGCAACAGGAAGGCCGAAACATCGCTGGTGTGCCAGGATAATGAAACCATTATCATCGGCGGCATGATCAAGGACCGTGTAAGCAAGACCGTGTCAAGCGTGCCGTTTCTCGCAAAGATACCCCTGCTGAGCTACCTGTTCAGCGACACCCAGGATCAAAATGATAAAACAGAGCTCATCCTTCTCATAACCCCCCATGTCGTGCACACTATTTCCCAAGCGGACATGGTCACCCGGGAGTTTGAGCGGAAGCTTGCCAACATTAAGCGGGTGATCAGAAAAAGCGATCAGAAGTGGGGCGGGTTTGATCAATAGATGCGAAGGCCGGAACGGCCATGATGAAGTGCGGCCATCCATCCGTATAAAATAACGTGTGCATTGCACTAATCGGAAAAGTCCCCGTTTTCTATACGATTTTTTAACTCCCGCAGTATTCTGCCTGCTGTGGCGCCGTCAAGCACGGTGTGGTTGAACCCCATGGTTATATGCAGAACCGGTGCTATGGTAATCTCTCCGCTGCTGATGACAGGCTCTTCTTCAATAGTACCCACCCCGAAAACAAGACTCGTAAGCCATACGGGATAGAAGTGGGTGATGCCGAATTTGCCCAGATTGCTGAAGCCCACGGTGCCGAAATACCGTTTAAACAGATGGGGAGACAGGCATATGCATCTGAGTACAATCTGCTTGAGAAAATCAGGCAGCCGGTAGAAGAGAAAAATCTCTTTCATGTGCGGCAATTGGTCAAAGGAGAGGGCTGAGAGGCTGTCAATGTGAGCGCCTATTTCCTGCACGCTCATGCTGTGCACATCGCGAATGACCGGCGTTGTTACAAAGGTCTCACCCTTGTACGTTTTTTCAATGGCAATGGATATATCAACGGCATCGGGAATAAAAATTCTTTTCCGCAAAAACATATCCCGGGCAAATATAGCGTTCATAATGGGATAGGTATCATATGTTTTTGCTATTATTTTTATTAACGCCGGGGTGTAGGTGACCGCGTTGCGGGAACAGTACTCCCTGAGCCTGTCTGCCCGTATTTCAATCTTTAAAAAAATCACATTGTTGCTGCGATTTCCCAGGCGAACATACTCGTTGATACCTCTTCGTATTCCAGAAAACCCTATCTTTTTCATGGCCGTTACCCGTGTTGAAGGACCGTCTTAAAATGTGTATTTTATAAAAAAGTACATTGAGCTGCCCTCGCCGTCTACTATATCAAAAACACCGCGTGAATAGTATTGTTTATCGGTGATGTTCTTGATCTTGAATGCCATTTCAACATTTTTAACGGGGAAATTCGTAACAAACAGGTTAACATCGAAAAGCACGTATGATGAGAGACTTGTTCGAGACGCCGACCCGTCCCCCACGGTTTCCAGAATCTTGCGCCGGTCCACATAATTCATCTCGAGATTCAGCCTGAAATAGTTCAAAAATCGGTAATCGAGGCCACAGCTGATAACGTTATCCGGAGCGACATTATAAAAACTTTCCAGGGTTGTCTCTACGGTTCTGGAGGGATCTTCTTCGCTGGGAATTTCCCGGGTAGCACTGGTGCCGCGCTGCCGGTTGCCGAACAGATGGGAATAGCCTGCATAGAGCGTTACGGCGCGGTGGGGCTGCAGGGTGAGGGAAACCTCGACTCCCTTGATATTGTCGTCGCTTTTATTGGCAATATTGCCCAAAGCGTTACGCTCAATTATATCATCAAGCTCATTGTAGAAATAGTTGCACTGTATAGAGAAAATGTTCTTATAGGAAAACCCGATCTCTACCTCATAGCTGTCGATCTGTTCCGGATCAAGTCCGGTCTCTTCAATGATTACGGCTAGGCTGGGGGTGCGAAAGGCGCGGCCGTACAGCAGCTTAAGGTTAAAGTAGTTCCAGAACATGTAGTTCACTCCCACCCGGGGGCTGTAAAAGTGGCTGTACTCGCTGTGGTTGTCATAGCGCAGGCCGACTGTTGCCTCAAGGTTTTCCATGATTTTCCATTTGTCCTGAAAATAGAATGAAAACAAATGGGTATAATAGTTGGGGAAGAGGTAAAATGAGCTGTCCCGGTACTGCTGCCGCGTGGTGCTGCCGTCATTGTAACGAAATGACGCGCCGAAGGTGGCGAAATTGTTGCCGAAAAGTGCCTGGTCATATTTGAACTCCATGCCGTACTGACGGTTGTGTTGCTCAATCCAGTACTGGCTTCCTGTCCGATCGTAGTCCTCCATGGAGTCAAAATACTGGTACCAGCCCTGGAGGGAGACGGAGGCATCCTCAAAAGATTTATTCACCGTAGCCTGAACAAATGAAAAAGCCTTGTGTTCGGAGTTCTCGGTGAGAAAGTTGGGGATGGAAAAGTAATCGCGATACTGGGAGTACCGTCCCGACAGCTCAACAATATCCTTGTAGCTGGCTTTGACGTATATTTCGCCGAAACGGTCGTCCCTTCGTTTTGTGCTGCCGGCCACATCGTGTTCATATCCTTCTGCCTGGGAAACGCTTCCGAACAGAAACAGGTCCCATCCCTTCTTGCTGAAGCCTGCCTGGGCGTGAAGTCCGAGGGTGTCATATGAGCCTGTTTCAGCCTTTATTGAGGCGCCCTGGAGGTCGGCTCCTTTTTTCGTGAGGAGGTTGATGATGCCTGAAAAAGCATCCGGACCCCAGAGCGAAGATCCCGGTCCCCGTATTATTTCTATTTTTTCTATATAATCCAGGGACAGCTCCATGCCCCGGGGATAATCAATGGCGGAAGCGTCACTTGAAAAGGGCACACCATCCATCATTACCAGAAACGAATCGGGAATTCCCCGGAGATAAATGCGTTCTTTCAATTCATTCCGGTCGATAAAAAATCCGGGTACGCGCCTGAGGGCCTCGGACAGTGTCCGGTATTTTTTTATTTCTTTTCGGCTGATAACGGTAACTGCTGCGGGTGCCCGCTCAAGGGGTTCTGCCTTGCGCGAAGCAATAGAAACGGTGTAAAGATCTTCTCCCAGAAACATAAGCTCGGTCTGTTTAAACAGCGTGGCATTGTCCATCTCGGACAAAGCGACCCCGGGCGGCAGCAAGAGGATAATAACCCCGCACATAAAAAACAGAAAACGTGCCTTGTGATTTTTCAGCATGAACCTTTATCCTCCTTTAAGCGTTTGAAGAGGATACGAAACCTGCCTCGGGTCACGCCTAAAAGTTTCGCGGCCTCTGTTTGATTGTGCTTTGTTTTTTCAAGTGCCTGCCTGACAAGATCAAGCTCGAATTTTTCAAGATTAATTGCGGTGTCAAGAAGCCCGGACAGCCTGCTCTTCCTGTCCTCTGCCACGGGGCCCGGCCGGTAGGTGAGGAAGCTGAGATGTTCGGCGCCTATTTTGCCGTCCGCGGACAGGATCACGGCGCGTTCAAGGGCGTTTTCCAGCTCTCTGATATTTCCCGGCCACGGGTATTTTAAAAGAATGTTTTCAGCCTCAGGGGAAAGCCGAGGGTTCGGTTTCCCTGCGGACCGGGCAAACCTGCCCAGAAAGTGGTCGGCAAGGGGGATGATATCTTTGCGCCGTTCCCGTAGGGGCGGCAGGCTCAGGGGAAACACATTGATTCTGTAGTAGAGATCCTCCCGAAAGAGCTTTTTTTCAACCAGGGCCTTCAAGTCCTTGTTCGTTGCGCCGATCATGCGCACGTCAATCTTAACGGTTTCGGTTCCGCCCACCCGCTCACATTCCTTTTCCTGCAATATCCTGAGCAGTTTGGCCTGGGCATCCAGGGTAAGGTCTCCCACCTCATCAAGAAAAACGGTTCCTTCATTTGCTGTTTCAAACTTCCCCGGCTTTGTTTTTTCAGCACCGGTGAACGCTCCCTTTTCATGACCGAACAGTTCGCTTTCAATGAGCGTGGGTGAGATCGCGGCACAGTTGATGGCAATGAATTTTTTTGAGCACCTGCTGCTGTTATAATGAATGGCGCGGGCAAGCAGCTCCTTGCCGGTACCGCTTTCGCCCAGCAGCAAAACGGTGGTATGGGGGCTCTGGGAGACCATGGACGCCTGCTTTAAAATCTGGAGCATTTGCTGCGAGTCCGCAACGATGCTTTTAAAATCAAAGTATTCGGAGAGCTCTTCGCGGTGGATCCGCTTTTCCTCCACGAGTTCGGAAAACCTGAAGGAGCGCTGCACGGTGAGCAGTATTTTTTCTTCCTCAAACGGTTTGGTAATAAAATCAAGGGCGCCCTCTTTAATGGCATCCACGGCAGCCTCTATTGAGCCATAGGCGGTTAAAACGATGACCGGGTAATCAGGGTCAATTATTTTTATCTCCCTGAGCAGGGACATGCCGTCCATAACGGGCATTTTCAAGTCGGTGATAATCATTGAATAGTGATAGGTCCCGAGCAGGTTGAGTGCTTCCCGGCCGTCAGCGGCCTGGTCGGTTGTGTAGCCGTTCTGTTCCAGAATGATCTGGAGTATGTGTCTCATTTTCTGCTCGTCATCGACGATTAAAATCTTGTTCATGACAGATCCTCATTATGGTGGTTTTGCCGGTCAGGGGTTTGATCCTGCGCTGTAATCACCGGCAGTACAATTTCAATACAGGTTCCCCCGTCCGGGGCCGGGGCGGCCGTAATATCACCTTCATGGCTGTTGACGATTTTCTTAACGATTGAAAGCCCGAGGCCGGTCCCCTTTGCCTTTGTTGTAAAAAACGGATCAAAGGCCCGTTCCAGCGTGTCCCCGGACATGCCCGCACCGGTGTCGCGCACGGTGATGGTGATGCGGTCGTTGCTGCAGAGGGTTTGTATACATATGCTGCCCGTGCTTTTAATCGCCTGGACGGCATTGTTTATAAGGTTAAGCAGGGCGTGGTGCATCTGGTTTTCATCAACTGATATTTGGGGCAGCTCGGCAAGCTGCGTGCCCAGAGATACCTGTTTGTTTTCTTCGGCGGGTACCACGAAATGCTGCGCGATCCTTGTGATGATGCTGTTAAGGTCGGCGGGCATTTTTTGGGGCGGCGCGGGCCGTGCGAAGGAAAGAAAATCGTTGATCAGCTTGTCGAGACGTTTCACCTCGTCCTTTATGTACTGTATCATGGTTTCCTTGGTGGCCGGCTGGGTTGCCTTTTTTGCTAGGATGTCCACAGAACCTTTTATAATACCCAGGGGGTTTTTCAGCTCATGGGCGATAATCATTGAGAACTTCCCGATTTCCGCCATTTTTTCTTTCCGGGCAAGCTCCCGGTAGGTGTGTTCCAGCTCCTGCTTTTTTGTTATTAACGATTCGGTCATAATATTGAAAGATTCCGTAAGCTGTCCAAGCTCATCGGTCCGCTGCACGTCGAGACGCTCGTTCCAGTTTCCCCGGGCAATTGAATATGCCGCCTTTGCCAGCCGCTGGATGGGCATGATCAGGTTGCGTGAAAAGTACAATCCCGCGATTCCCCCTATAATGACGGCAAAGGTCGCGGCAATAAAAATCCACCACCGCATGCGGTCTATTGCCAGCACCATGCCCTCCCGGGAAAATACAACCGCAATTGTTCCGATCACCCGGCCCGGCACAACGGCCTCACCGGTGGTGGCCAGGGCGTCTTCTCCTGAAACAAAGGGCAGCGTGTCGGTGGTCTCAGGAGAGAAATAAACGGTCTCTACTATTTTTTCTTCCTGCCAGGGCTTCAGTTCGTCGGCTTTAAACAGCGCAACAAGGGGCTGATGCTCGGCGTTAAATATGGTCACGCTGTGTACTTCCTTTTCCTTGAGCAGATTGTCGGCAAATGAGTTGAGCGCAGGCATGTTCTCTATGAACAGGGGAACCTCGATGTTGAGGGCGAGGTTGGTGACCAGCGCGTGTGCCCGCTTGCGGAATTCGTCCAGAATGGCGTTTCGCGACTGATAAATAAATACGACGCTGAATACAAAGGAGATAAACACAATGATAAAAACGGTATAACAAATAAATTTTACATTAAGTCCCAGCTTCATTATTCTATGACCTCGTCTGCCTGCAGGAGTATGGTTTCTGAAAGGGTTACTCCCAGTTTTTTTGCTGTTTTAAGATCAACGCTGATGCTGATCTTTTCAGGATAGACAATGGTAGCATTGTCCGGAGGGTCGGTGCTGAGCAGTTCTTTTGCCAGCCGTGCAGTTTGGCTGCCGATCTGCTCATAATCAATGATAAATGAGAGCAGGGCGCCGTTTTTGGCAAACCAGCTGTTATAGCCCACAACGGGAATTTTCCTGCGCAGCGACTTTTTAATAATATATTCAACAATCCTCTTGGAGCTTACCTGGTCATCGGGAATGATAAGCAGCACGTCAATGGCAAATCTGGAAGAGCTTATGATGTCCGGGATTTCACCGGGGGAGGTTATGGGGAAAGGCACGATGGTCATGTCCAGTTTCGCTGCTTCCCGGGTCAGTTCATCGATTGTGTCCTGATTGGTTTTGCCCCAGAAGAAAACCCCCACTTTTGTTCTGCCGGTGAAAGCGGACTTTATTGTCTGGAGCTGAAAGGCTGACGGGATAGTAAGTGCCACGCCCGGGTACAGGTTTTCCTGTTTCAACAAACGTTCCGGATTCATAACCATACAGAAGAGCCGAAGCGCCCGGGTTTTTTGCCGGGAGAGCGAATAGGCGGCATGGGGACCCACGGCGATCACGACGCGGGGCTGCTTTTTGTCGGTGTTCTGTATTGTTTCCGCTGCCCGGTCGATATTCTCCTGAATATTTTCAATTTCCAGAGAAGCCCCCCCCAGTGCGCCTTTCATTCCCTCAATGCAGGCTGTATAGGGAATGATGTCGCTGGATGACACGATAAGAACATCCAGGCCGAAGACACTCTTGTCAAGCAGCACCACAAGCAACAGCAGCAATAGAACAGTTTTGACACTACCCTTCAATGAAGGACCCCATTTTACATAATGTTCATCGGGTTGACGGTTTCCGCTCGTAACGATTCAGAAGCAGAATCTGGTCCGTTACAGCCGGCAGCAGCCCCTTGTTTGGCTGTTTTGAGCCATGACAGGTGGTGCCCGCAGCAAAAAGAATAGTTCTTCTTAATTAAAAAAGCATCCATTGTATATTTAACCACTTGAAATACAATGACTTTTTCTTCTTTTTAAACAGCGCTCACCGGTTTGGGGAATGTGGTATATTCTTTGCTTCCTAACCATTAGATATTATAAAGAAAACAAAAGCATTATAACCATTATTAATATTTTACTACAACACTTTTTTCACGTAAGGAAACGACGTACATGACAGCTCACTTTGCGGACAACCGGTGGAACAGAAAAGAAAATGGACAAAAAAGAGTGGTCATCACCGGTATAGGTGCGGTTACCCCTCTTGGAAATACAGTGAAGGAAAGCTGGCATAATCTGGTTGCGGGAGAATCGGGTATTGCTCCTATAACCCTTTTTGACGCGTCTCAATATCCCGTAAAAATTGCTGCGGAAGTAAAGAATTTTGATTTTGACGGCTGTGTTCCCGAGGATATAAACCCCTATCTCGGGCGGGGCACCAAGTTCTGTATCCATGCGGTAAAGGAAGCCCTGGAACATGCACGGCTGGATCTTGAAAAGCAGGATACGTCGCTCATGGGTATCGCTCTGGGCTCTGACGAGGAAGGCGCCCAGATAAAACATTTTGAAGAGATGTTCGACGTAGAACATATTCGCGATTTTCTGGAAGCAAGAAGATCAGCCCGGACCTTAACCCATCCGTACCCCCATCTGCTCAATTCAAAGCTGCTGGGGCAGATCTGGCCCATCAGGAGAAGCGCGCACATCGCCGCGAACATCGTGTCCATTCTCTTTAATATCAAGGGACCCATCAGCACCTCTGCCAGCGCCTGCGCATCTTCCGCCCAGGCAGTGGGCAAGGCCATGAGAACCATACAGGACGGTGATGCCGACATAATGATCACCGGCGGATGCGATTCCATGATCGGTGAATTTCACGTATCAGGGTTCAACCGCCTCCGGGCGCTTTCACGAAACAATGACAACCCTGAAAAAGCTTCCCGCCCCTTTGACCTGAAACGTGACGGTTTTATTCTGGGCGAAGGTGCCGGCATTCTTGTCCTTGAAGAGCTTTCCCATGCCAAAAAGCGCAATGCAAACATAATCGCGGAGCTGGCAGGATACGGATCATCATCAAATGCCTACCGCCTTACCGCATCGCCGGAGGACGGACAGGGAGTGGACATCTGCATGAAAACGGCACTGCGGGACGCCGGCTGCACCATTGAGGACGTTGACTATATCAATGCACACGGCACGTCGACCTATCTCAATGACAAGAGCGAAACCGCAGCCATTAAGAACGTTTTTCAAGACAGGGCATATGAGATCCCCATCAGCTCCAACAAATCCATGCTGGGACACCTTATTGCCAGCGCAGCATCAATTGAGCTGATCATAAGCGCGCTGACCATCAACGAAAACGTCATACCCCCCACCATAAATTATGAATTTCCTGATCCTGAATGCGATCTTGATTATGTACCCAACGTTCCCCGAAAATCACAGGTTGACACCATCCTCTCAAACTCTTTTGCTTTTGGAGGGCAAAACGCTTCAGTTCTTTTGAAAAGGTTTCAATGAGTCGACGTGTTGTAGTTACCGGACTTGGGGCTGTTACACCTCTTGGGAATAGCGTTGAAGAAAACTGGAAAGCACTCATTGAAGCACGAAACGGCATCGCTCCCATTTGTTCCTTCCCCACCCACACATTGCCCGTATGTATCGCCGGTGAGGTGAAAGACTTTAAACCGCGCAGCTTCGGCATACATCCCAAGTCCCTTAAAGTAATGAATAAAACCATTCAGTACGCCCTTGCCGGGGTACACCTCGCCCTGGGCGATGCGCGGCTCAACAAGGATGATTACGAACCCTCTGACGTTGGTATCGCATGGGGGGTCGACGGTATCCAGTACAGCGCCGAAGAATTTCTGCTGGCGTGTTATGAAGCTGTCGGGAAGGATATGAAAAACTATGTCTGTGCTGAAGGGGACACGGCCCACGCCCCGATAAAGACACGGGACCCCGGACTTGCCGTGCATCCGCTGTGGCCGCTGTCGGTTCTTGCCAATATGGCCCTCTGCCATATTGCAATACAGCACAACCTTCAGGGACCGAATATTGCTTTGAGTTCAATCGACGCATCAGGGGCACAGGCCATCAGCGAAGCTTTTAAAGCAATCCGCCGGGGCGGCTGTGACCTGTATGTTGCCGGGGGCAGCTACGGACTGAACACCATGCACATTCTGTCGTTTGCATCTTCAGACCTTCTTTCGACAAAAAACCGCGCATGCATGCCTTTTGACCGTGAGCGCGACGGCTGTATCCTGGGAGAAGGGGGTGCGGCACTGGTTTTGGAGGATCTCGGCCATGCACAAGGAAGGGGCGCGCCGATATATGCCGAAATCGTGGGCAGCAGCTTTTTATGTGACGGGGCCGGGGACCGGTCATGTGCTCAGCACAGCGGCACTGCATGGAAGGCCATGAGCATGTGTATTTCATCGGCACTGCAGGATGCCGGCCTTTTGCCGGGCGATATTGATTTTATTCACGCAAGCGGATCGGGCACTGCTGCAGCAGACAGCATGGAAGCATCGGCAATCGAGCATGTTTTCGGGCAAACCGCCGGGTCGGTTCCTGTTGCCGCCGGCAAGGCGTTAACGGGGCACATGCTACCGGCCTCAGGCGCTTTTGACGCGCTTGCAACCGTGCTGTCCATCAGAGACGGATGCATTCCGCCGACGAAAAACCACACAGAAACGGATACGGACCGCAGGCTTAACATCATAACAAAAAAAGCTTTGAAAAAAGAAATAAAGTATGCTATTTCAAACACTTTTGGTTTCTCGGGGGAGCATGTGGCACTTGTGTTTAAAAAGTTTATTCATTAATAAAAAGTAGACCATTATGGAAAAAAGAGCAGTTGTTACAGGCATGGGTGTTGTTTCACCCATAGGTATCGGCAATGAGGAAAACTGGGACAGCCTGCTGCACGGCAAATCAGGCATAGAGCACTTTAATCGTCTGAGCAAGGCCCATCTGCCGGTAAGCGTGGGAGCTGAAGTAACGAACTTTAACCCCAAGAAGTTTATCAAGGACCGCAAGGCTGTCCGGCTTACCTTCTTAAACGTTCACCTGGCCCTGGCCGCGGCAAAAATCGCCGTTGATGATGCCGGCATTGAGGCCGTACCTATAGATCCCGCACGGTTCGGGGCAATAGTGGGCTCCGGCGGCGGCGGCTTTGACGACGGTCCCGGGTTCGAGGACTTGAACGATCCCATACTGAAAGCCTGGGATGAGGAAAACCGGCGCTTTGATTCCTCGAAATTCGGCGAGGAGGGACTCCCCTCCGCCTATCCCCTGTTTTTGCTGAAAGCGCTTCCCAACAATGCTTTTTACTACATTTCTCTTTTTTACAATATCCAGGGGGAAAACGATAATATCGTCTCCTCCTATACCGGCGGCTCACAGGCCATGGGCGATGCCTTTCGCGCAATACGGCGGGGGCTTGCAGATGTTATTATTGCCGGCGGCTATGATTCACTGATCACCCCGAACACCATCTTCGGCCTGGAGTCTCTCAATCTGCTGTCGCGCAACGACCAGCCCCAAAGCGCGTGCCGACCCTTCGACAAATCACGGGACGGCATGATAGCGGGTGAAGGGGCCGGATTTATTATACTTGAAGAACTGTCCCATGCCCGGAAAAGAGGGGCGAACATTTATGCCGAGGTGACGGGATACGGCAATGCCTCCAGTGCTTACCACATCTACAACCCGGATCCTGCCGGCTCAGGCATAGTCCGGGCAACCACACGGGCGCTTCAGGACGCGGACATAACGGCCGGTGAGGTCGACATGATATGCGCCGACGGCATTTCAACACCGGACAGCGACCGCGCCGAAGCACACGCGTTAACCGGCGTGTTTCAGGACCATATCGGCTCTGTTCCGGTAAGCGCAACGAAATCCATGACCGGCCATATGGGTTCCGGGTCCAGTGCCGCGGAAGCAATTTACGCTATTATGGCCATGACGCATAATACGGTGCCGCCGACCCTCAACTGCGAGAGCACGGATGATGACTGCAAACTGAACATTGTAACCGGCGTCCCCCTGGAAAAAGATATCCGCTTTGCCCTGAACATAAACCAGGGTATCGGCGGACAGAGCACGGCCCTGGTGTTCAAGAAGTATACCGACAGCTGAGACGGTTTGTACCATGACAGAAAATAAGATGCCGAAATTCGCATTCATCGTTCACTGCAGAAACACAAAAGAGCTTCGCCTGGTACTGGCAAGATACAGATTTTCTCCTTACAGCCTGATGCCTGAAAAAATGCTGAAAGATTACTGTCTGAAAAACGAATTAATTGAAGATATCTTCACCTTCAATCAGGTCATATCAGACAAAAATGTGGTCTGTCAGGGAAAGGCCTACTGCATGATCATGTCTCCGGATCAAATGATTGAGAACCAGAGCATTGCTACAGAGCGGGCAATTAAAGCAAGTAAGATGGCGGAAGCCTGGGGCGCTGAAATGATCGGGCTTGGCGCCATCTGTGCGGTAATCGGTGCACGGGGAGTGGAAATCGCGGACAACTGCCGGGCAGCCGTCACCACGGGTAATTCCTTAACCGTTCATGCCTCTATCTATTCTTTTGAAAAGATCATGCAGCAGCTGGAGATAGACCCTTTCAAGCAGAAAATCGCGATCATTGGTTTTCCCGGCAGTATCGGTCTTGCCATCACAAAAATTCTCCATGCCAAAGGCATGAACCTGCTTTTAGTCAGCCGAAGGAAAACCGCCTTTATCCGAAGATTTCTTGATGAGATGAAGGAAGGTAAGGGAACCATTGACATAACCCAGGACATCAACAGCGCTGTTGAAAAATCAAAGATTATTTTCACAACCACGTCAACCGGACAGATCATCGATCAGGACAAGCTTCTTCCCGGGTCTATTGTCTTTGACATTGCCCAGCCCAAAGATGTGGTCTATAAAAATCCGCCCCGAAATGATGTTCTGATTCTGGACACAGGCCTTATCTCTTTACCCAGAGCCACCAAAGACATCTACCGTTATTCAGGACTGGGGCCCAATGACATCCCCTCCTGTTTAGGGGAAACCATGACGCTAACCATGGAAGAACGGTGGGAAAGATTCTCCATCGGCAGAGAACTCCACCTTGACAGGATCGCTGAAATAGGCCGTCTGGCAGAAGGACACGGCTTCGTTTTTGATGATTTCCGCAGTTTTCAAAAATCCGTTTCAGCAGAAAACATTGAACAAACCAAAAAAGCATTTAAACGTTAAAATCGATGCATACGCTTCGATCAGCTTACAGGGGGACAACACCATGAAATTACAGGATAAAGTCGCAATTGTAACAGGGGCATCACAGGGTATTGGAAAAGTCATCGCCCGTTGTCTTGCATCAGAGGGCGCAAAACTGGCCTGCATCGACCTGAACGACTGTGACACAACCGTCAAGGAAATTGAAGACGCCGGCGGAAACGCAATCGGAATCAGGGGAAACGTCACCCGGTTGGGTGAAATGGAGAAAATGGCTCAGGATGTTATTGATACGTTTGAGCGTATAGACATTCTGGTAAACAATGCCGGCGTCACCCGTGATGGACTTATCATGACCATGCCGGAAGAAGATTTCAAACTGGTCGTAGAAACAAATCTTTTTGGGACCTTTAACTGCACAAAAGCCGTTGCTCAGCAAATGATGTTTCAGAAAAGCGGCAGGATCATAAACATTTCCTCTGTAGCCGGTACAAAAGGCGGAAGAGGCCAGTCAAACTATGCAGCCTCAAAAGCAGGCATTAACGGGTTCACCCGTTCGGCGGCCGTTGAGCTGGCGTCAAAGAAGGTCACCGTGAATGCCGTCGCGCCCGGGGTAATTGAAACCGAAATGAGCCAGGAGGTTGTCCGGCGGGCAAAAGATATTGTCATGGATATGATCCCGCTGAGAAGACTGGGAAAACCCAATGATATCGCAAATATGGTTCTTTTTCTTGCCTCAGATGAAGCCGCCTATATTACCGGTCAGATATTCTGTGTTGACGGCGGTTTCCGGGGATAAGAATGCTTGAGAGAGAAAACTCGTAGAAAAGTCATTTTTGTGGTCATTGCGAGTCCTGCTAAAGCGGGACGAAGCAATCCCATACTGACGATAGCTGAAAAAGAGAGATTGCCGCGTCGCTTCGCTCCTCGCAATGACTTTATCGATGACTTTTACGATTTCATTACAACCAACTAAAAATGTACTACACGAAAAAAGGAGTATACCATGGAAGAAAAAGAAATTTATGAAGGTGTAAAAGAAGCCATTGTAGAGGCACTGGGAGTTGAAGACGAAGAGGTTGAACCTACTTCCGTGCTTTTTGACGACCTGGGTGCAGAGTCCCTGGACCTGCTTGATATTGTTTTTCGGCTGGAAAAGACATTCGGCATCAAGGTCCCCCGGGGTGGTATCCAGGAGGACATACTGGACGCAGAAGGAATAAAGGAAGAAGACGTTGTTGTAGACGGTGCCCTGACGGCAATGGGAGCGGAAAAGCTCAAAGAGAGGATGACCGAAGTTGATGGTGATAAGATACAGGAAGGCTTTCGCATCGACGATATTCCCACGCTGTTTACCGTTCAGACGTTTGTGAATATCGTTAAGATCCAGCTTGAACAAAAATAGTTGTTAGCGGGCGTAAACCGCCTTTGTCCCGGGATGGGTTCGATGAACATTGCGAGGGCGCAGTACCGGGTTTCGGCGCAGCAAGGGGTGACTATGAGGTGTCTGCTTGTCGATAAAATAATCGACTGGGAAAATGGAAAGCATATTACCGGTATAAAAAATGTTACCATGAGTGAAAACTTTCTCCAGGACCACTTTCCCGGTTTTCCGGTGATGCCCGGGGTGCTGCAGCTGGAGACAGTGCTTCAGCTGGCGTCATGGCTTTTCTTTGCATCAACCGGGTACAGAAAAAAGGCCGGGCTGCTGTCGATAAAGTCCATTAAATTTAAGAAATTTGTTGTGCCCGGCGATCAGATGCGCGTTGAGCTGAATCTGAAAGAGTTTACTGAAACACAGGCAATCTTTGATGCGAAAATCTTTGTGGACAGCGAGCTGAAAACAGACATACGGCGGGGAACGCTTTCTTTTGTTGATGTCGCAGCCATCGAAGATCCGGTCAAAGCACGGGCGCATTTTGATTTCATTACGGGCAATGCCCCCATGGGTGGGTATGGATATTCCAAGAATTCCTGACCGGCTGCACCCTGTTTGGGGGTTTTAATCTTTCAGGGATACATTCACCGGAGCTTGCTTCGGGTCATTGCCGCGAAAGCGGGAGTCCATGGATTATCCGGTCCCCGATAACGGGATTTACGCTTGAGCTTCAGCAAGCAGGATAATGACAAATTAGATCCCCCGCAGGCGTGCTGCAGGGTAGTTCATTAAAGGCGATTTCGCACTATACTGTTATGAAGACAAACACGGCCGCATCACGGCCTGACAAAAAAGAGGTTGTCATAACCGGCGTTGGTGTCGTTTCTCCCATCGGTACGGGCAAAGACAGCTTTTGCAGTGCGCTGTATAAAGGCACGTCAGGTATAGACCATATCACGCTGTTTGATGCGTCCCGGTTCCCGACGACGTTTGCGGGAGAAGTCAGAGGCTTTGATCCGGAAACGCTTCTGGCCGGGACAGAGGTGCTCAAAGCGACCCGGGAGCGCAGGGTGCTCATGGCGGCCGGCGCGGCACGGCAGGCCGTTGATGATGCGGGCATAACAGCTGATGACATGGCCGAGGGCAAAGGCGGTGTAATTCTCGGCGCCGGTGTGCATCCGGTTATACCCGAAATAAACCGGCTCATGAGCTCGGGAATCTATCCCCACCTGTTTGACGATGACAGCCCCGAGGTGGAGAAGTTCGAACACTTTGTTGAAGAGGACGGCAGCGGGGAAAACCGCGTTTATCCCATTTACAACAGGGCCAACGGCGGGACCCTTGCCGTGGCGCGCCAGTACCGGATTGCCGGGCCCAGCCACACGGTGATTTCAGCCTGTGCCGCGGCGACCCAGGCAATGGGCGAAGCATACCATCTCATTGAGCGGGGAGAGCTTGACATAGCCCTGAGCGGCGGGTACGATTCCATGGTTTTTAATTTCGGGGTGTACGCTTTCTGCCTGCTGGGATTGATGAGCACCTGCAACGAAAATCCGGCAACGGCAATGAAGCCCTTTGATTTAAAACGCGACGGGTTTGCCCTGGGAGAAGGCGCGGGTGTGCTGGTGTTTGAGGAGAAAGAGCGGGCGCTGAAACGGGGTGCCACCATATACGCGGAAGTGGCCGGCTACGGGGCTTCGGTTGATGCGTACAAGGTAACCGACCCCCATCCCGAGGGAACGGGGGCGGCCATTGCCATGGAAAAGGCCCTTAGCGATGCGGGCATGCGCCCTGAAGAGATAGACTATATTAACGCTCATGGTACCGCAACCCCCAAGAACGACCGCATCGAGACCATGGCTATCAAGAAGGTGTTTGGAAAGCATGCCTACAGCGTTGCCGTTTCCAGCACCAAGTCGATGATCGGGCATTTAATGGCGGCGGGCGGCGCCCTTGAGCTTATCGCGACCCTTCTCGGCATGGACACGGGCTTTATTCATCCGACCATTAACTACGAAACCCCCGATCCTCATTGCGATCTGGATTATGTACCCAACAAAGCCCGGGAAGTCGATTTCTCAACGGCTTTGTCCAACTCGTTCGGGCTGGGAGGTCAGAACGGGTCGATTATTGTGCGAAAACCTCGGTAACCGTAACCATATCTAAAGGCAGGCTATGAAGAGAAGAGTTGTTATAACCGGCATGGGAGCAATAACTCCCCTGGGCAATGACCTGCAGGCCACGTGGAAGGCAGTGCTCAACAGCCGATCGGGCATTGACCACATTACGCAGTTTGATGCTTCGACATTTCCGGTGAGAATTGCGGCAGAAGTCAAAAATTTTTCGCCCGAGCAGGAAGACATTCCCGATGATATGCAGACCTTTACCGGGCGCAGCGCCCGGCTGTGTCTCGCAACGGCAAAGATGGCACTGCGGGACTCCGGCATCGAACTGGACCGGGAAGACCCTCGGAACATAGGCATTTCCCTGGGCGGCGATGAAGAGTACCTTCACTTTGATATGATCGAGCGGATTTATTCCCGGGAACATACCTACAATGCCTTTGTGGAAGGCCAGGAAGCATATTGCGAGCTCCTCAAACGGTCATCCCAGCTTGCAAAGATATGGCCCGTACGAAAAAAGACCGATATCGGAAGCAAACTGCTTTCTCGTTATTTCAACCTGCAGGGACCCAGCGCCACCTCTCACACCTCCTGTTCATCAAGCGGACACGGAATCGGCAAAGCCAAACGGTTTATTGAAGACGGCGACTGCGACATTGTGGTGACCGGCGGGCACTGCTCCATGGTTTCCGAGTTTTCGGTTGCGGGATTCTATCTCCTGGGAACCCTGTCGACCTGTAATGAAGAACCACAAAAGTCCAGCAAGCCCTTTGACCTGAACCGTGACGGCTTTATCCTGGGTGAAGGATCGGGCATACTTGTTGTTGAAGAATTGGACCACGCCCTGAAACGCGGCGCCCGGATCTACGCAGAGCTTTCGGGATACGGCTCTTCATCAAATGCCTACCGGCTGACCGATACCCCGCCCGACGGCAGGGGTGGCGACCTTTCGATGAAGCGGGCCCTTGCCGACGCGGGCATTGACGTGTCACGGGTCGATTACATTAACGCTCACGGAACAGGAACGCTTGTGAACGACCGCAGCGAAACACTGTCGATAAAGAACGTTTTCGGCGACACGGCCGGCCGCATCCCCATAAGCTCAAGCAAGTCCATGATCGGTCACCTGGTGTGCAGCTCTTCGGCTGTTGAGCTTGTTATCACGGTAATGGCGGTGCGTGAAAATGTTGCGCCCCCGACCATCAATTACGAGGCGCGGGACCCGCAATGCGATCTTGACTATGTACCCAACACCCCGCGCGAACACAGGATTGCGGTGGCGCTTTCAAATTCTTTTGCCTTTGGGGGACAGAACGCCACTCTGGCCGTTCAGAAATTTGAAGGATAAGCCCCCGGTTCTGGAAAAGGAGAAACGACATAGCAGTTGTAGCAATTACCGGTATTTCGGGTTTCCTCGGGTCGCAGCTGTTTGAACGGTTATGTGCCGTTGAAGAGGTTGAGAAGATTATCGGCTTTGACATAAAGCCCCCCGCCGCAACAGCGGAAAAACTGAATTTTTTTCTCATGGATGTGCGGGACCCCGCCCTTGGTTCCGTTATCAGGCAAGAGCGGGTTGATACGATAATCCATCTGGCGTTCGTCCTGTTTCCCATACGGGACCTCAACACGTTCTATGATATAGATGTTAACGGCTCACGAAATGTACTTGCCGCATGTGAAAACAGTTCCATCAGGAAGATAATTCTTTCCAGCAGTACGTCCGTCTACGGCGTGCATCCGGACAATCCCCTGCCCATGACCGAGGACCAGCCATTCAGGCCCAACCCGGACAATCATTACGGCGTGCATAAGACAGAAGTTGAGGGCCTGCTCCGGGAGTTCGCCGAAACACACCATGACGTTACCGTAACGGTCTTCAGGCCGTGCATGTTTCTCGGCCCCAATGTGGACAACCTCATCTGCCAGCTCGCCGTTAAGCTGCCCACACTCATAAAAATAAAGAACCACAATCCGCTGCTGCAATTTGTTCACGAAGAGGATGTGGTCGGCGCAATTGCCCTGGCGCTGCAGCGTGATATGCCGGGCGCCTTCAACCTGGTGGGCAAGGGTACCGTGACCATGGAAGAGTTCTGCGCGGCGTTCGGCAAGGGGCGCATAGAATTGAACTACCGGCTTTTATATACCGGCCACAATCTGCTCTGGAAACTGCGGTTTCCGCTGATAACCTTCAATCCGGGATGGCTCAACTACCTCCACTATTCCAGCATAGCAAGCGGTGAAAAGCTGGAAGCGGCCCACGGCTTCGCGCCTTCATTTACAACCGAACGGGCCCTTCGAAGCTATGTGGAGGAACGGACCAAACAATGAAGGCACTGGTCACCGGCGCAACGGGATTTTTGGGGAGCAACCTGGCAAGGAGGCTTGTTCAGCGTGGCTGGTCGGTCCGGGCACTGGTGAGAAATCCCGCAAAGCTGTCCCGGCTTGCCGGGTGCGAGGTCGAGATCGCCCGGGGGGACCTGTGCGATGCCCGCAGCCTGCGCCGGGCGCTGCACGGCGTGGACGCAGTCTTTAACTGTGCTGCGCGCGTTGCCGACTGGGGCACCAGGGAGGAGTTTTACCGGGCCAATGTTCAGGGAACACAGGACCTTGCAGCCGCGAGCGCTGCGGCCGGCGTAAAGCGCTTTGTGCATGCCAGCTCGCTGATGGTGCTCGGGCTGTTTCGGGACGGTACCACCCTGCATGAATCATCCCCCTATACGCACCCGCACGGCAACTATTATACGGAAACTAAAATTGCTGCTGAAAAACTTCTTCTAACATGGTATAAAACAGAAAACTTCCCCGCGGTCATTGTGCGGCCGGGGATTATCTGGGGACCCGGAGACACGACCTTTCTGCCCCGGATCGAGGGGCTTGAACGAAAGGGGCTTCTCCGTTTCATCGGCAGGGGGGACAACAACCTGTGCTTGTCCTATATTTCCCATGTCGTCGACGCCTTTATCCTCGCCGCTGAATTACCGGGAGCGGCCGGGCGGGTTTTTCACGTCACCGATGATGAAGACATTTCGTCACGGAGATTTTTTGCCGAGCTGGCAAAGGCCGTGGGGCTCAATCCGCCCAGGCGCCGTGTTGCCTTTGCCGCCGCCTATGCCTTTGCCGTGGCGTGTGAGGCGTGGTGGAAATTGTTCAGATGCCACGGCCCGCCGCTCATGAGCCGGCACGGGCTTGCTCTTTTTGCCGGCGACGCCGTCTATGACATTTCGGCAACACGCAGGCGGCTGGGCTATGAGCCGGCCCTGTCGTTTCAACAGGCAATGGAAACCGTTGCCCGGTGGCATGAAAGCACTAAGAGGAAACGTTGAGGAAATTGTAAAAAGCCAAAGCAATATTGTTTAGCTATGTACGGTTTGAGATTGCTTCCGCCCTCCGCCCCGCAGTGGTGGGGCTACGGAGGACGGGTCGCTTTCGGCTCGCAATGACGCTACAGATTTTTTACGAGAACATTACATTAACCTTACGAGACGACTATGAGATTCTATCTGTTCGACCGTATTACCGATTTTGTTGCCGGCAAACAGGCAACCGGCATTAAGAACGTGTCCTCCCAGGAGGACTTTTTAATCGACCACTATGAGCGGCAGCCGGTGATGCCCATACCCCTGATAATAGAATCACTGGCACAGCTGGGCGGCTGGACGGTTACCGTTTCAAGCAGCTACCGGTATCTCGCCGTTATGGTAATGGTGAAGGGCATCGAGGTTACCGGTGCTGCCGGGCCGGGCGACCAGATCGTGCTGGATGTGGCGATTGACACCATAAGCGAGCTGGGGGCATCACTCACCGCAGGGGCCCGGGTAAACGGAAACGAAATCCTCAGGGTGGGCAGCATAATGTATGTGCTCTATGAAGTGCCCGAAGAGGAGCGGGAAAAGGTCGAAGAAAAATATACACAAGCAGTCCAAGACGTTAAGGGGGGGGCATCATGAGATTTTTAATGGTCGACAAAATATTTGAGCTTGAGCGGGGGAAACATGTGCGGGGGGTGAAGAACATCTCGTGGGACGACTATTTCCTGGAAGAGGTCTTTCCCGACATCCCGGTCTTTTCTTCCATAGTCGCTACCGAATGCATGGCACAGCTTATTTCCTGGATGGTCCAGGAGGCCCGTGATTTTACGGTCAAGCCGGTTATCACCATTGTCGATGCATACCGGTGCACCAGCCATATCATGCCCGGGGACCAGCTTGAGCTCGAGGGCGAGATTGAAAGCTTCAGCGAGGAAAGCGTGCTGGCCCACGGCAGGGCACTTATAAACGGCATGCCGGTTATTGAAATAGAGCACGGCGTGGGGTTTCTGTACCCCCTTGAAGAGCTTGACCCGCCGGAGCGGGCACGCCGCCAGTTTGAAAATATTTACGACGAGGGGGCCACCATAAACCGAACCGCGGCGCGCGGCCCCGACCGGCTCATGCGCGAAAAGATAATGGTCGTCCCGAAAAAGTGGTACGACAAAGTGCTGGACATTCAACCGCCCGACCGCATAACGTGCATAAAAAACGTTACCGCAACGGCCGACTACTTCAACGACCATTTCCCGCTGAAGCCGGTGCTGCCCGGGGTGCTCATTCTGGAGGCCCTTATCAGTACGGCCAGGACACTGGTCAAACACGTGCTCAAGGAAAAGGGGCTCGGCAACCGGCAGCCGGTGCTGTCACGGGCACAGAAGGTAAAATTCCGCTCGTTCATAGTCCCCGGGGACCAGCTTGTCATGGAAGGAAAACTGCTGGAGTTTTGTGACGACAACAGCCGTGTTACCGTAAAGGGCATGCTCGCGGGCAAAATGGTCGCCTCAATTAAAATGGATCTTTTGCATTGCGACGAGCAGCTGTACCGGCAGACGTTTTTTTCCGCAGACCCGGCCTCGGAAGGAATGACCGCATAGGACAATGAAAGACAACACCAAAACAGATTTTTTTATCCCAGTGGTGCTGCTCGGCACGGTGTACCTCCTGGAGCTGTACTGTATGTATCTGCTCAACCCGTACACCTGTGAAGACGCCTACATTACCTACCGCTTTTCCCGGAACATGGCGGCCGGGCTCGGCCCCGTGTTCAATGCGGGGGAACAGGTGGAAGGCTATTCCAACTTTTTATGGATGGCTGCAATCGCCCTGGCTGACAGGGCTGGAATTGCTGTGACGGCGTTCAGCCAGATAGTGGGAGTGATATGCAATACGCTGACGTTTTTGCTTGTCTGGTATATACCGCGGCGCTATTTCGACCTGCGCGGGAAAACGACCTTTCTCGGCCCGCTGCTGTATATTCTTTTTCTTCCCTTTCATTATTACGCATTTTCCGGCCTTGAAACATCGCTGTATATATTTCTCGTTTTGTTGTGTCTGCATGCAGTGCTGTGGGCCCACAACAGGACCGGCCCCTTTGCCGTGTGCTGTTTTTTATTTTTGCTTACCGCCCTTACACGCCCCGAAGGTATTATTTTTTTTGTTTTCATGGGGGGCTATCTTCTCTTTCGTGCCGCGGCAAAAAAAGAGCCGCTCAAACCCTACATTCCCGGGGTTGCTCTTTTTGTTGCAGGCTACGGGATTTTTATGCTCTGGCGGCTCAGCTATTACGGCCTGCCGTTTCCCAACACCTATTACGCAAAGGGCTCATTCCCGTTTCTCATCCGCTCGGCCCTGGGGCTGCTGATAAACAAGGGATTTATCCTCCGGTATCCTCATTTTCTTCTGTTTTTGCTGGTGCCCCTTGGATTTGTTCAGCTGAGGCGGGAGAGAAAACTGGCTGCGGCACTGGTTTTCCTGTGTGCCGGTCTTTTTTTCAGCATCGGCTTTTCGGGATTTGACTGGATGCCCTTTTTCCGCTACACCCTTCCCGTTGTGCCGGTCCTTATTGTCCTGTGCCAGCTGATGTTTTCCGAGCTGTGGCACAGGGTCGTGCTGTCCGGACATACAAAGCAGAAGGCCGTGTGGGTTTGTGTATCACTGCTGTTTATCGGGATCGCCGCTGAGCAGTTCTCCCAGGATCTTGCCTTTAATGCGCGCTGGAAAAAGATCAGCGATTATGCTTTTCATAACCAGCAGACGGCCGGTGACTGGATGCGCAAACAGCTCGGGACAAAGCCGCTTATCGCCATGGGTGATGTCGGGCGGCTTGCCTATTTTTCTGAGGCACGGATACTCGATGTCTTCGGGCTTACCAGCAGGAATTTCGGGGCCGTCAAGAAAGCATACGGCGCACCAGATATTGATTTCCTGAAACAGACCCTCAGCTTCGACAGCTACAAGAAAAAAGAGCTTGAGCTGCTGCTTGACGTTGCCCCGGACTATGTCATGCTGTACAATGCCAAAATAAAAATTACCGATTCATATCCCGGAAGTACCGCGGGGCTTGTGGAGCGTGATGCTTTCAAGCAAGCCTATGAATATATGACCACCTTTTATATTATTCCTCTCTTTACCAGCGATGCCTGGCCTAAGCTGCAGCACTCTATTGATGTCCTTGATCTTTCGGCGGGTCTGCTGGCCTGGATGACCAACGGCTGGGGATATGACGTCTATGTCAGGCGGGATGCCCCGTATCCCCGCTTTACGTTTGAAACAACACCGGGCGGGCTGATCGAGAACATAGCGGTTAAAGATAAAAAAAATAATCCAGAATTCAGGAGACAGAATCCGGAATAAAACCACTTGATTCAGCATTCCGAATCCTGACTCGTGAATTAATCAGCAACAGGATGTGCAGTTTATCATGACACATAACCCGAAACCCACAACCCGAAACTCGTAACCCACCGGCAGGGAAGTGTATGCATACCTTTATGCGAAAACCCGTTAAAACGCTGAAGATGCGGAAACTGAGCACACAGGAGATCGGTTCCGCCAAGCGGGAAATGATAAGCCTGCTAGCGCCATCCCCCGATCCCTTTGTGTCGATTATGTACCCCATCAACCTGGATGTCTGCACCAGGTTCATACAAGAGGTCAGCGCTCAAAAAAAAATGAGAATTACCATTACCAGCGTGTTGAACAGGCTGATCGGCCTGGCCATTGCCGAGAATCCCGTGTACAATCAGCTTGTCTTCGGAAGCAGCATTTACCAGCTTGAGGAGATCCACCTTGCCAACATTGTTTTGGTTCCGGGCACGGATGCGCTCACCTATGTAATCCTTAGGAACCCTCATCACAAGTCTCTTGAAAAGATTCAGCAGGAATTTTTTCTCATGCTGGTAAACAAAAAGAAGGAGTACGCGAAAGCGACAACAACGGCGGCCGATACCATTTCCCGTTTCATCTACCGCTTCGGGCTGTACCTGCTCATCGGGGAGAAGCGGGCATTCAGGATAGCATATGAGCGGGGCCTGATGTCAAACATCAGCCTTTCAACTCATATATACGGGACCCCCGCGCGTTTTACCATGGTCAAGGATGTGATCAATCCTATGAATATTACCCCCCGGTTTCACGCATGCGGTCCCAGCATGCAGCCGGTTGTGAAAAACGGCACCGTGACGGCCGGAGAAGTATTGAACCTGCATGTTACCGCAGACCACCGCATTCTCGGGGGCGTTCACGCCCACAGGTTCGGCATGGCCCTTGAGCGCATCGCCGCTTCTCCTGAAAAATATCTTCTATGATGCGTTTTCCAGAAGGGCGGTAAACCTGTCGGCAACGGCCTGCACGGTTTTCACACTGATCAGCGGTTCCGCAAAGGAGAAACAGCAGAAGAGCTTTCCGTTAAAATTAATCACTGAAACAAACAGCATGTACAGGCCCGAAAGCTGACAGGTGGTAAAGTATATCCCCTCAAGGCGAAAGGGACCGTATGCGGCGGGCACGTCAAGGGCGCCCAGATTCGACAGGGCGGGGCCCCCGGGGAAATGGTGCTCTTTATCTGCCCGTGAAAGATTGCTTGTCATGGCTGTTGTCAGAAAAGCTTTGGTGAACATTTTGGGGAGAAATCCCTGCCGCTGTTTAAGGGCTGTTTCATGCGCCAGTTCACTGCCGCACTGTCGGGAGAGCTCCCACAGGGTGCCGTCCGGATCAACCAGGGGCGCTGTTTGCAGCACCATTATATGGCAGCCGAAATGTTCATGTGCGATTGCGGGCTCACAATATCTGCGCAGGTCAACAGCAGTGCTGAAACCGACGGTGCAGGGGCCTTCTTTTGTTTGCACTGTTGATAGCAGCAGGGCTGCCGTGAGCGCACTGTTTATCGTGGCCTGTTCTTTTTCGGCACGTTTTTTCAGCCGGGCCATGACATCAGGGCCGATTTCGCGGTACAGCAGCCGGGCTGTTCGCTGGGAAAGAGAGGCGTACTGCTCAAACCGCCAGGGGGAAGGCCCGGGCTTTGACGCTGCTTCAGGGCTTCTTTGGTGCGGAGGGGCGCCGTGCTTCGGAATCATTTTCTCCACCGCAGGGAGCAGGGGAAGGGGGACAGAATTACGAAGCGGACCGTGTCCGTCAATACAACGGCTGCAAAGGTCCAGTATTTCACGGAGACAATGGGCCCCGCACAGCGCGTCGGCAACGGCATGGTGAAACACCATGATGAGCTCATGCCTTGCGCCGCTGCCTTCAGGGCTGAGCAATACCACACGCCAGAGGCAGGGGCACGTTTTGTCGAAATCACGGCACAGCTCTTTTTCCGCAACATCCCTCCACCGGTCAGCACTGTCTCTGCGTACAAGGCGCAGGGGTATTGCGGAGAGCATTTCCTCATGGGTTTTACCGGCATATGTATCACGGGTAAAGCGGTAATAGCGATTGTCGTCTTCTATGGTTGCCTGAAGAAGGGGGTGGCGCTGCTGAAGCAGAAAAAGGGCCCGGCGTAACAGCCCCGGGGTCAGGGGCCCCTCTATTGCGGCAATCTGGACCACCATGCCGGAGCATCTGTAACGGTCATGGTATATTGTATTAATGGTGGACCAGAATCCAAGGTGAGCGGTATCAGACATTGCGGGCAACCTGTCGCTGCTGAAAGCCTTGGGGCGGGCACACAAGTTGTAGCGGATCTTTTATGATCATCACTTTAATTTTCGCCGCATCTTTTTAAACCGGTTGCTGTGCAGCTTTTCATTAACGATGGCTACCTTGACCGGAACCTTGTAGCGCTCAAGCCGGGAAGTGCAGTAGGCCTTTACGTTTTTTATGAACGCTTTTGTGTCTTCCGGTTCTATGAGAGACACCTTTGCGCAGACGATATTGCCCAGGATGGGATTTTCTTCACCATAGACGCCCACCTCGTTTACGTTGTCCAGCTCATAAATAACATTTTCCACTTCCGCGGGGTTTACCTTCTCACCGCCCACGTTAATGATCTCATTTTTCCGCCCCAGAATTCTCATGTAGTCACCGTCGACCTCTACCAGATCGCCGGTAATAAACCACCCGTCCTCGGTGAACGGGCTGGGGGCGTTCAGATATCCCAGTATTGCCGACTCGGCCTTTATTTCCAGGATCCCCTCCCGGATTCTGACATCATATCCTTCCCCGCCGATCTTGACCCAGGTGGAATCGGATGACTTTGACTTGGAACGGAGGGTTCCCACTTCGGTTGTTCCGAATTTCTGGAGCAGCGTTGTCGCGGGAAACAGCTCATGGCATTTTTTCAGGGTGGTCTCCGGCATAACCTCCGCACCGTAGGTTATATATTTCAGGGATCCGAGATCATAGCGATCATAGGCTTCGCTGAGGATGAGCATGTTCAGGAAGCTGGGGGAGACCGGCAGAACCTGGACGCCGTACTCCTGGATCGCCCTGCAGACCGTGTCCGGGGACCGGTCCTGCACCGTAATGATACAGCTGCCGTTGCTCAGAGAATAGAACAGGGTATCAACGCCGCCGATATGATCATACAGCAGAAACGTAATCGTTCTCAGGTCATGGCGCCGGGTATGGTATTTTTTAAGCAGCCGGGAAAAGTCATGCACTGCCGCCTTGCTCTCTCCGGTTGATCCTGAAGAAAACAGTATCAGGCCGGGATGGCCGTCAGTACGCAGCCGGGTGTAAAAGTCGTGACGGGCGGCGCTGCCCAGCGGTGTGCAGGCCGCATCGTCATCTGCATTAATGAAAAAAGAGACTTCCGCCTGGGAAATGTCACGGTACTGTTTCTTGGTTTCCTCGTTTTGGACGGTAATGGGGGCGATGATGCACCGGTGCTGTATCAATGCCAGCAGCAGCGCGATTGAGTTGGGTGAGTAGTCTCCTTCCAGGAAAACAACGGTTCCCGGGCTGATGTTTTGCGTTTCAATTTCACGGGTCCAATTTTCTATTTTTCCCAGGAGCCAGGAATAGCTGTATACGCCGTCCTTCCAGACGATGAAATCTTTTTCGGCATGCTCTTTAAAGCGTTCCAGTAAAAAGTCCAGAACCATCAGACACCTCCAAGATACATGACCTGTCCGGTTACGAAATCGCTTTCCTGTCTGATAAAGAAATCAATTACATTGGTAATGTCGCGAAATTCGCCGAAGCGATGGATGGCCTGCATATTGAGCAGCCTGTCCATTTTTTCCTGTGGCACCGACCTGATAAGGTCGGTCTTGACCGGAGTGGGGCCCACGGCGTTAACGGTAATGCCGAAGGAGCCCAGCTCGCGGGACAGAACTTCCGTGAGGCTGACGACCGCAGCCTTGGAGGACGCATAGATTGCTTCGCCTTCGAGCTTGAGCGGGGTGGCAACGGTGGCGAAATTGACGATCCTGCCGCTTTTATGCTTCATCATGAGCTTTGCCGCCTCCCGGCAAAACAGGAATGTGCCGACTATGTTGGTGTTCAGTATATTCTGCACCGTGGAAAGCGGGGTGAGCAGTATGTGGTTCATGGAAGCTATGCCGGCATTGTTAATGACGATATCCAGGCGCTTGTGCGTCCGTGCGATTTCGGCGAACATCTGCTTGACTTTTTTTTCATCGGATACATCGAGGCAAAAGTGATGGTAATTTTCATATTCATACTCAGCCGGCCCCCTGCTGCATCCGTAAATAATATACCCCTTCTGAATATAATAATCGACCAGGTACTTCCCGATGCCCTTTCTGGTCCCGGTTATCAGCATTATTTGTTGTGCGCTCATTGCATCTTGTCCCCGATATGATTGTTTATTGCATTTAATGTTCGTTCAGCAGCATAACGATATAAGCGGCAAGGGACTCAACCGAGCGGAACGGGCTGTTCTTCTGGGACATTGCCTTTTCATCAGCAAGTGTTACAGCAGCGTCCATCTGCTCCTGAATTTTTTGTTCAGCGGCAACAATGAGATTAACAAGTGTTAATGAATCCACCCCCGAGTCCTCGCCGAACAGCGGTGTGCTCATCTTCTTTGCAATGTGCTGCTCTTCGGGCAGCTGGTCGTTGATCTCCTCAATGGCCTCAAACAGCACCTGTTCAACCTGCTTTTCGATATCCATAGGTTCTCCTTTTTGTATCCCTTTTCCCTGGCTGTATACACAGGATATTTTTTGCGGCAAACACCTACTCTACCATTTTTTTCTTCATATGAAAAGTATGAAAAATTGCGGAGCATTTTATTAATCGTGTTAATTGTCTATTTTTATGTCATTGACATATATATGTTTTTAATTTATATTTATTATTTTTAGGTGATTTTTAGCTGCACTGATTCGGTTTTTACTGTTTTTTATGTGGGCGGAGCGGTATTTGTTCAGGATGCCGATATGCTCTTACGGACACGCTATGGATTTTACCATACACCACCACGACGCACATACCCGGGCACGCGCGGGCCTGCTGCAGGTGCCCCACGGAGAGGTTCAGACGCCTGTTTTTATGCCGGTAGGCACCCAGGGCGCGGTAAAGGCAATGACCTCCCGGGCACTTGAGGATGTCGGGGCCCGTATCATTCTCGGCAATACCTACCACCTGTTTCTCAGGCCGGGCTGCGAAACCATTCAAAAAGCCGGGGGGCTTCACCGCTTTATCGGGTGGCAGCGGCCCATCCTTACCGATTCCGGGGGATACCAGGTCTACTCCCTTGCCAAACTGCGCAAGATAACAGACGAGGGCGTTGTTTTCAGGTCCCATATAGACGGCACCGAATTTACTTTTACCCCCGAGAATGTGGTTACCATTCAGGAGGGGTTCGGCGTAGACATTATGATGCAGCTTGATGAATGTCCCCCTACCCATGCAGACCGCGCCCACATTGAACAGGCTGTTGACAGAAGCGCCCTCTGGGCACGGCGGTCATATGATGCGTGGAGCCGCGGCGACTCGTCACTTTTCGGCATTGTCCAGGGAGGGCTGCACCCTGATCTGCGGGAAAAGAGCATCGAAAAGCTTCTTTCCGTTGAGCTTCCCGGCTATGCCCTGGGCGGATTTTCCGTGGGGGAGGACATGGAGGAGGCCTATCCCGTTATCGCCCAAACGGCACAGCGCCTGCCCCGGGACAAGCCCCGCTATCTCATGGGCATAGGGTTTCCCGAGGATATCGTCAGGGCAGTGGGCTTCGGGGTGGATATGTTCGACTGCGTGCTTCCCACGCGCTGTGCCCGCACCGGCATGTGTTTTTATTCCGAGGGGAGGCTGAGGATAAAGAATGCATGTTACCGGGAAGATATGCAGCCCATCGACCCGACATGCACCTGTTACACCTGCCGGCATTTCTCCCGTGCCTACCTGCGGCACCTTTTTATGGCCAATGAAATTACCGGCATTGTTTTGATGACCATACACAATATTCATTTTTATCTTGATTTGTGCACAAAGATGCGCAGCGCGATTATGAACGACACATTCAGTGAGTTTTACGACGGCTTTTTTGCGTCCTTAAAATATTTGTAAGATTTGCTCCATACGAGCAGCAGGGACGGGCCCTTCGCCCTGCCATGTCGGGAGACCGCGCCTGAGCAGTATGAGAACAGAACACGAGTACAGGAAAAAAGCGCGTGAAAAACAAAGATCAGAAGCTGAAAGAAACCTATGAACAGCTTAAAACGGATGCGCAGGCACTGCGAGCGAGCGAGGCACTGTTTAGAACCGTTGTGGAGACCGCGCACGAGGCAATCATCGTGGTCAACACCCGGGACACCATTGTATTATGGAATAGCAGCGCCGAGAACATTTACAAATATTCACAGGAAGAAATTCTGGGCAAACAGGCGCGCCTGCTGGTTCCTCCCCAGCAACGGGACCTCTACCTGAAGACCATTGCGGCACACGCATCCTCACAAATGAAAAATATCAGAGAGGGGTTCGGGCTTCGTAAGGACGGGACGGAGTTTCCCCTGGAGTTTTCACTTTCCGATTTTTCCATAGACAACGAGATACTGCATACGTTTATTGTCAGGGATATTTCCGAACGAAAGCAGGTGGAAAACGACCTGCGCAGCCTCAATGCACAGCTGAGCATCAGGGAGCACGAGCTCAAGGCCCGCGAGCAGGAGCTCAAGGCGATGAACCAGGAGCTTCTTGCCGGCACCCAGCAGCTCATCGCAAGCGAGGGGGCGCTCCGCCAGAGCGAACAGCAGTACCGCCTGCTTGTAGAAACCATGACCGACGGGTTGGTCGTTCGCACTCCGGACGGTCTGTTTTCATATGTCAACAGGGCCTTCTGCGATATGACGGGATACAGCGAAGATGAGCTGCTGGGGCGCCCTGTTGATGACCTGCTGGACGAAGCAAGCAGACGGTTCTTGCATGAAGAGCTTGAGAAACGAAAGAACGGGGATGTGTCGCGCTATGAAATCATATGGAGACAAAAGAGCGGCAAAGAGATCATAACCCTGGTTTCACCCAATGTCATGCATGACGAAAAAGGCAACTTTATCGGAAGCTTTGCGGTCATTACCGATATCTCGGACCGCAAAGAAGCGGAAAAGGCAACCAGCGAATCCAAAGAGTTTATGGAAAAGATTTTTACTGCCACGGCAGACGGGATTGTGGTGGGCGATGAACAGGGAAAAATCGTCAGAATCAACAACGCAATAGAAAAAATACTGGGCTTTACTGAAACGGAGCTTGTCGGCAGAAATACCTACGACCTTTTTTATCACGGCGACAGACAGACCGAGCGGGACGCGCATCTGCTGAAAAAAATTTATGAAACGGGCTCACATGACACCCGGGAAGCCCGATGGCGCAGAAAAGACGGGTCTTTTTTCCCTGTCGAGTATAATGTTACTTTTTTGAAGGATGAAAAGGGCCGCCTTGCCGGCGGCGTACTGGCGGTGCGGGATATCACCGAGCGAAAGAAGATGGAACAGGAAATGCTGCGCACGGAAAAGCTCAAGTCCCTGGGAGAGCTTGCGGGGGGCGTTGCACATGATTTTAACAATATGCTTACCGCAATCCTGGGCCGGGCGCAAATGCTGCGCAAGCTGGTTGACGCTCCCGACCGGACACTGGAACGAAGAAAATCGATAATCGAACTGCGAAAGGGTCTTGAAACCATAGAGAAGGCCGCGCTGGACGGTGCGGAAACGGTGCGCAGGGTCCAGGAGTTTTCACGGGGAAGGGATGATGAGCGATACAGAGAGGTGGTGAGCCTGAAGAGCGTTATGGACGGCGCGGTTGAATTTACCAAGATGCGCTGGAAACATGAGGCGGAAGCCAAAGGAATTACCTTTACCGTTTCCACAGATATCCCATTCGGCATGCCGGTTGTGGGCAATGCCTCTGAGTTGCGGGAGGTCTTTACCAACTTTATAAACAATGCTCTTGATGCCATGCCGCATGGGGGCAGCCTTACCATCAAGGCGATTCGGGAGCAGGATCGGATAGTAATCTCTTTGCAGGATACAGGAACAGGGATCAGTAAAGAAATCGTTGGGAATATATTCGACCCGTTTTTCACCACCAAGGGACCACAGTCCACCGGGCTGGGCCTGAGCGTTTCCTACGGCATTCTTACCCGCCATCAGGGAACCATCAGCGTTGAAAGCGCTGAGGGCAGGGGCACAACGTTTTTTGTTACTCTGCCGGCCGGGGAACGGTCCGGGCGGAAAAAAGCTTCCAGGGCGCCTGAAGTACCTTTGCAGCGGGCCTCCATACTCATTATCGAGGATGAACAAGCGGTGCGAAATCTTCTCCATGATATGCTGCAGCATGACGGACACGAGGTCACCGGCGCCGGTAACGGGTCACAGGGATTGATGCTTTTCAACGGGAAGAAGTTCGACATTGTTTTTACCGATCTGGGCATGCCGGGCATTTCCGGATGGCAGGTGGCCGAAGCAATAAAAAAGAGCGGCAGGAACATCCCGGTTGTCCTTATAACCGGCTGGGAAGTGGAGCAGGAGAAAGAAGAACTTAAGAAGCGCGGTATTGATTTTGTTATAAGTAAACCGTTCCGGCTTGAAGAGATTTCAGACGTGGTACGAAACGCCATGGAACTCGGCAAAGAAGCAGCCGGAGAGATTTTAGGCTAAAGAATTCAGGAGTCAGAATCCAGAATTTGAAGGAGATCATTGTTTGCCGGAAACCCCGTGCCCCGCACGGGGAGGCAAAAGGAAATAACGCTATAGCGGGACCGCAATCCAAAGCCCCGCTTTGCCCCGCAACAAAATACGGGATCTTGGATAGGCGGGGAGCAGCGCTTCCTTCCGGCTCCAAATACCCTGGTGAAAATTCAACTTTTGTAAACAGAATGGATGTAACTAGTAACGATAATTATTTTGAAAACTATTGCCGGCTCCTTGAAAAGGTGGAGCAATTTACCGCCCGCGTTATGTGTACATACCACGGGCAGATTGTATGCAGGTATGGCTGCAGTGACTGCTGCAGGCAGGACCTTCACCTTTTTCCCGTCGAATTCCATTACCTTAAACATGGCTTGGAAAAAGGTATTGCAGACGTGCAGACGATGCTGAAAAGAGAGCATCAGCAGGGCACCTGTTTTCTGCTGCGGGAGGAGGCATGCGCGCTGTATCATTATCGCCCCATTATCTGCCGTACCCATGGCCTGCCGCTTCTCATCACCGACGGGGAAACCCAGTGGCGAGACTGCTGCTCCCGGAATTTTGCCGGACATCCCCTGGAAACCCTTCCCCCTGATGACCTGTTGCATCTTGAGCGCCTTAATATGATGCTTGCGGGCGTGAACATGCAGTACTGTTCCCGGGCACACATTGATCCCGGTACCCGCATGCCGGTTTCGGAACTGGCAGGGCAACCCGAGAATAGATCTGATAAAGCATAGCTGTTTTGCAGCTGACAGGCTTATAAGCTGACAAGCAAACGTCTTGATAATCCCCGAATCTTAGTGCACAGGGCGACTTAGTGAAATTTTTTAAACAATAAACAGTACCGGGAATAACCGCATGGCCGATTCTGCAAAACCACGGTGGGCCTGGGCGTTGTATGATGCCGGCAACAGTGCCTTTGCAACGGTTGTCATGGCGGGATTTTTCCCCCTGCTCTTTAAGACTTACTGGAGCGCGGGGGCGGACGTAACCCTGTCGACCGCGCAGCTCGGCATGGCAAATGCAGGGGCAGGGCTTGCCATAGCACTGCTTGCGCCGGTGCTGGGTGCCGTTGCCGACAGGGGGGGCACGCGAAAGCGATTCCTGGCTGTTTTCACCGGTATCGGTACTGCCGGCACGGCAGCCCTTGTCCTGGTGGAAAAGGGCTGCTGGCCCTATGCCGCTGCCCTGTACGTCGCGGGTGTCATAGGGTTTTCCGGGGCCAATATCTTTTATGACGCGCTGCTTCCTTCGATAACCGATAAAACAAATATTCACCGCACATCCGCCCTGGGGTATTCCCTGGGGTATCTGGGCGGGGGCCTTCTGTTCGCGCTGTGCGTGGTGATGATGCTCAGCCCCGGCTCCTTGGGCCTGGTGCAGGCGGGGGCACAGAACCTCTCCTTTATTTTTACCGCCCTGTGGTGGGGCGTTTTCACCATTCCACTGATGCTCTATGTGACGGAGCCCGGTGCTCCGGGGCCCGGGGGGTATGCCCTGGCCGTCAGCGAGGGTCTGCGGCAGCTTCGGGCAACGTTCCGTGCGATACGAAAAATGAAAACGGCCTGGCTCTTTCTTCTCGCATACTGGTTTTATATTGACGGGGTGAATACCATTATCCGTATGGCCATTGACTACGGGCTGTCACTCGGCTTTTCATCCCGGGACCTGATCGTTGCGCTTCTTATCACCCAGTTTGTGGGATTTCCCAGCGCCCTGGTGTTCGGACGGCTCGGGGAGCGCTGGGGGGTCAAGAAGGCCCTGTATACGGGCATTGCCGGCTACCTGGTGATTGTGGTGTGGGGGGTATGTATGCGGGACAAGACTGAATTTTATATCCTTGCCGTTCTGGTGGGACTTTTTCAGGGGGGTATCCAGGCCCTGAGCCGCTCCTACTATTCCCGCCTGATACCGCGGCAGCACGCAGCCCAGTTTTTCGGGTTTTACAACATGGTGGGGAAATTTTCAGCCATACTGGGCCCGGCACTGGTGGGCCTGAGCGCCTATGTCAGCAAAAGCCCCCGGGCGGGCATCGCAAGCATTGCGCTCTTTTTCATTATCGGGGGTGTTCTTCTCAGCAGGGTCGGGGAAACAACGAAAAAGAGCTGATTTGATTTATAAAACCACGGTTTTAAAAGATTCGGGGACAATAAATCAGTTTCCGGAGGAATGCGCAGTAATATAGTAATACTTTTCTTTGCTTGTCCAAAGAAAGGGCACCCGTTTGATCGGGCCTGCGGCTATCCTCGCTAGAGCACCTTGCAGCGGCGGGCCAAAAACTCGCTTCGCTCAAACAGTTTGGCCCTTTACTCCGCAGCAAGATACTCAGACTCGGCGCGATCAAAATGGGACAAGAACTGACGGCCCCCTATGGGGCCATAATAAAGCCTCGCCCTGTGGGCGAGGGTACTTGCTCTCCCTCAGGTATCCTTTCCCAGCTTGCCCTTTGCCTCGAGCTCGTCTGCAACGTGCTGCATGCCCAGTGATTCAAGGGTTGTTCGCGTGGGCCGGCCCGAGGCAGGGTCCCATCCTTCAAACAGGTAAAATTTTGTTTTCCACTGTTCAAATTTTTCCTTGTCGATGTGCCTGCCGTTAAGGGGAATATACTTCCACGTTCCCTTTTCTCTTCCCGGCATGTAGAACTTCGTCAGGGAGCCGCCGAAGTCGCCCCCGGCAAAGGGGACCTCATAGATATACGGCGCAAAGTGCACCATATCACGGTGGCGCCCCTGGAGGGTCCATATGGCATTGTCAAGGTTCCATATCTTTCTGCCCAGCTCCATGCCGTCGTTAAAACTCAGCCCTTTCCCGGTAACCGCGTTGAAGAAGCGGGGCTCGCCCTCGCCGGTGATGCCCCGATTGTCGGGGGTGTTGGGATTATAGAAGTCGGGAAAAAGCCAGTCACAAAACAGCGCCGACTGTTTCCAGAACCGGGAGTAATGCCGGTGCCATGCCACAAGCTTGACGATATGCTCGGAATACATGTTTTCCGTGCTGAAATCGAGCATCAGGGGATCGCCGTCATAGGGCATGAGCTTTTCGGCAAATATGTTCACCACCTCTTCCGCCGTGACCGGCGGTTTCTGAATGACGTTCCATTTAGCAATGCTGGGCATCCAGTACAGGATGTTGAAGTCATGCTCAGTAATGTCCCGGTCCCCTAAAATAGAACCGTACCCCCACTCAATTTCGGCCCGGGGGTCATACCCGTGTTCGGGAAGCCCCCAGTACGGGTACTGGAGCAGACCGGACCGTTGATCCTCATCAAGGCGTCCCCACCTCCGGGCGGCCCTGAAAAATCCCTCGGCCATGTCATCGCCGATCCCCCGGCGCATTGCAATCATTTCCACAAAGCGCTCAGCGAACGCCAGCTCGCCCAGCTTGTCAAACGGCAGATCACAGTCTACGGGTTTGCCTTTGCCCAAGACCCCCATCTTGTAAAGTGACTCGATATAGGCAAGCCCCCGCCACAGCTCATACGCGTTGACGCCGTACTTCTGGAGAAGATCAGTTGCTTCGTACGCGGTATTTGTCTGGTTTCCGAAGTTCCTTTCAACGGCAAAGAAGGCAAGCCCGTTCTGTCCCAGGCGCCTGAGCAGGGAGGACAGCGAGCGGACAAAAAAGCCGCTGTTTCGTTTCATGTCAAACAGATTGTAAAACAGCGTCGGCACACAGCTTGCCTCGTTACCCCGGCCGCTGTCCGTGCGGGAATGGCAGCTTGAATGACACCCGATACATGCCTGGGGACGTGCCTTGTCCGGCCGTCCCCAGAATACCACCGGAATGCTCGGCGACCCGAACCCTTCGGGAATGGTATCCTTGTTGATGGCCTTTATGGTCCGGGGATCGTCAAGGTCGGCTTCAAAGTTTCGGCGGGACCACAGGCGTGAGTTCATCAGGTCGTTCGGGCAGGCAACGGCGATACTGCCCGTACCCATAACGCTTACGGCCTTGAGATTTTTAGAACCCCATACCGCGCCGAACCCGCCCTGGCCGGCCGTGTGACCCGCGTCGTGGACGAGGCAGGCAACCCTGCACAGGTTTTCTCCGGCAGGGCCGATGGTGAGCACTGCCGGGCGCTGGGAGGATTGTAATTCCTTACTGCCGTCGGAACATTCCCGCCAGATCATCTCCTGGGTTTCCCAAGCATCGCGGCCCCAGAGATGGGCGGCGTCTTTAATGCGCACGTCGTTGTTTACGATATCTATCATCACGGGCGACGCTGCCCTGCCTTCAATGACAACGCCGTCCCAGCCTGCATACTTGAGCATCGCGGCAAACCGGCCGCCCAGGTTGCTCCTGGTAAACCACTCGACGGGATAGGACTGGACCCCGATCCCCTGCACTTCGGCCCTGCTGCCCGCGGCGGGGACCAGGGTTCCGGTAAGGGGGGAGGTCATAATGGTAATGACATTGGCCGGATCAAAGCCGCTTATCGCCTTGTCCTCGACCAGGTCCCAGAAGATGGCCGAGCCCATGCCGTGGCCGCCGCCCCACTGTTCATAGTCTGCGGTATCCATGGTCGTGACCTTTTTGTCGGTCAGGTTTATTCTGAGAATTTTTCCCGCATAGCCGTTCATGTACGAGCCTCTGTCAGTAAGCTAATCAGTGGGATACCCGATTTTTTTCCAGCCTTTGCCCCGGAGGTTTATCGTGTATCCGGCATCACCCTGCCGGTCGGGCATGTGCTTTGAAAAGCGTATTGCCTGTACCGGACATACTTCAACACACGCCTGTTTGCCCTGCTCGTCCCAGAAGGGAGTGTCGGTACAAAGGTCACAGATCAGCGCGCGCTTTTCCCTGATGTTCCATACTATCCGGGGCGGATCAAAGGGGCAGGCTTTGATGCACGCCTTGCACCCGATGCATTTTTCCCCGTCGATTTTTTTTACGTTGCCGTTTGCGGTATCAACATACAGCGCGCCGGTGGGGCAGGCGTTAACACATGCCGGATCCGCGCACTGCCTGCACTGCTCAATGGCCGTATCATGGGGAAATTTCCCCATGGGGTCCTGAATTACCTGTATGCGTGCCAGCAACGGGTCCTCTTTTCCCTCATGGACAAGGGAGCAGGCAAGCATGCAGGACATGCACCCCTGGCATTTTTTTACATCAACAAGAATATAGCCCGGGGACGGAGGATTTGAGGTGTTGTCGGATTTGTTGGAATCGGTCATGATATATGCCGGGTCGAGAAATTAGCGATTGATCAGGCTTTCCAGATAGCGAAGCCGTTTCAGCGGCGCGCGGCCCAGGAGGCACTGCACCTGTTTTGCGTCCCGGAACCGCTTTTCCTGCCCGTAATCTTTCATATAGCCGTACCCGCCCAGAAGCTGGATGCCGTCGGTGGTGCTGTCACAGGCGAGCTTCTGCACATGTACGGCGGCGGCCTGTGCGCTGAGGCTGCAGTCCGGCTCGTTGTTGTCCACGGCTTCGGCGGCGGCGGCTGTTGTCATGTGCGCGACCTGTACATTAACCGCCATGTTTGCCAGCATGCTTTTTACCTCTGACCAGCCGATCAGCTCCCGTCCGCCCTGGGACCGCTCCCGGGTATAGGAGAGGGCCTCGTCAAATGACCCCTTCATAATCCCTGAGGCCATGGCGGCCGCTGCCACATGCAGGCATGCAGATGATCGCCTGAAATAGTCTTCCCCGCTGCCTTCCTCGCCGACAAGTGCCCCTGGTACGGCGCGAAGTTCAAGGTCAACGGCAGGACACGCGCGCAGGCCGAGGCTGAGAACGGGGCCGCTTTTTGTCAGCCGGGAGTCGGCAAGATCGATACAGAAAAAGGAGTACTGCTCCTGAGCGGCAATTATTGCAGGGACAACGGCACGGGATGAAAAACCGCCCAGGACGACGTATTCAACAGGGCCGGTGAGCACATAGCCGTCTGCTTCTTTTTGCGCCCGGGGAAGGTGTCCGGTTTCAGACGGGTTTGAAAAGGACGGGCAGGCAATGACTGCTTTATTCGTGACTACTGTTTCTGCTGCCGTTTTTTCAATAAGTTCTTTGCACCCGGCCTGCACAAGTATTTCAAGCGCCATGGCATGGGTTAACAGAACACCTGCCAGGCTCGCGTCCACCTGTGAAAGCGTGTCAAGGATACTTGAAAGGACGCGTGTTTTATCCGCCTGCTCGACCCCGCCCAGCTCTTCGGGCAGCATCAGGCTGAAGAACCCCACCCCAAGGGCCTTGTCGAGCACGTCCTCAAACAGCGGGCCGAAGGGATACCGGTCATTGGTCTCCCTGTTCGGGGCCAGCTCTTTTCGGGCGAAATTATGCGCCAGTTCTTCAAAGGGCTTTAACGCGGAATCAATTATTGCCATGGCCTATTCCTCAAACACGCTTCTTCCGGGTGTGGAGCGCCCGATGAGACAGTCAAACAGGGTCAGCCTGTTCAGCTGGTTGGTGCCTTCATATATCTGCAGAAGCTTGGCGTCCCGCAGGTGCTTCTCGGCACGGCCGTCGTGGCGAAGACCCGCCTGGCCCATGAGCTCCAGTGCCATATGGCAGTTTGTCACTCCCAGGTCGGTGGCGCTGAATTTTGCCAGGGAGGCCCAGCCGGTTGCCCGCTGAAGGTCCTCGTCGCGTATCCAGTCAAAATAAATTTTTCTAAACAGGCGTGTTGTCACGTTCATATTCATTACCGGCGCGCAGAATTTGTCCATGAGACGGGCGGGCGTGTATTTTGTCATATAATAGAGGGGTTTTTTCTGCAGCAGCTTGACCATGCCGTACAGGCCGTTTGCGTAGTTGCTCTCGGCATAGCCCAGCCGCGCAAGGGCCGCGTTTTTGTACATCTCTGCCAGCATGCACTGGACCCACTCGTGGTTCAGCAGCAGCCTGTTGTCAAGGGTAGTCCCGGAGGCAAAGCGAAGTGCCTCCTCAAAGGCCCCCCGTGCAACCCCGGCACCGAACGCGGCCACGCCCGCCCGTGAGGCGGACAGGATAAGGTTTATCAGTGTCCGGTTTATCTTCTTTTTAGAAGAGCGGCAGCCCCGTGTCTGCAGGTTGTCATAGCAGACCAGCTCGTCGGGCACAAAGCAGTCTTCAAAAAGCAGCTCGCTCGCCGGGCAGGCAAGCTGCCCCATCTTGTGCTCCTTCCTGCCGAAGGAAAACCCTTTGGTGCCGGTCTTGACGGCACAGACCATCATGTTTTCGGAGGGCTTTTTCAGGTCGGTATAGGCGATTATGATATGCCAGGTGGACACGTGGCCCATGGATATGAACACCTTCCGGCCGTTTAGCACGTAGCCGCCTTTCACCCGCCGGGCAAAGCAGGTGACCGTTCCCCGGTCCACCAGCTCCACGTCCTCGACATCGGTGCCGGCGGACGGCTCGGTGATGGCCAGCGACAGGATGCACGGCTTTCCCGTTTTCTCGCCTTCAACGGTCTCCCGGAGCACCCTGTTTATCACGCGCATGTTCCATGTTGAAAAGAGCACGGTCACGCCCAGGTAGTGGACCCCCACAACGTTTGCTATGCCCGTGCACACCGAGGCAAGCTCTTCAAGGGCGTATGACAGGGACCCCAGGTTATACCCCCTGCCGCCGAACAGCCGGGGAATCCACATACTGTACAACCCCCGCCTGTTTGCCTCTTCAACCAGGTCCCAGGGAAGCAGGTCATCCTGCTCCTGGCAGGCGCGGTCAACGTCAAGGCTCTGCTCACGCACGTACTCGTCGTTGAACTTGCGCACGTATGCCATGACCCGGCGGGTCTCTTTCACGATACCCCGGGGCATTCTGGGAACGGACTGAAGGCTGCACATGATGTCGTCAAAGGCCGGGTCACGTCCAAGGAGCTTTTTTATGTCGCTGTTTGAAATCATGTAACGTTCTGTCCCCGTGGTTGTTTGCAGCCGCTCGCCGGTGAACATGCATCTTCAGAATGGTTTCAGCAGGCACTGCCGAAAGGAGTTTTCAAGTTTTTCGGCATGGTTATGGATGTATATAGTTGAGTGGGAAGTATAGGAAAAAGTCCCCGGTGTGTCAATACAAAAGCACAAAACAGCCGATGCTATAACCGGCATCTCCTCCCGCTTCGTGTCATTCCCGTGGAAACGGGAATCTATAAAGATTCCTGAAAAAATAGACAAAAATAATTATTTACAAAACATGAGTCATGTAATATTAAGTGAAATAATATGAAAAATGAACGGGTGAAAAGTTTAAAGACAAAAGAAATAAAGAAATGTGTTAAAACCAGCACTAAGGACGTTGCCTTTTCTGCTTACAAGTGGAGGTTCGACCCTGGACCGGGAGTGAATATGAGCCAAGAGCAGACCTGACCCCTTTGTCTTTTCGTTTTTACTTGTGTTAGTGGTTAAAATGAGTTTTGTTTTTCTTCAACAAATCCCATAAATACAGATAAGTATTCATGAATCATATCCTAAAGGAGGGAGTGGGATATGGAAGAGAAATTGATGTCACCAAATAATAAAAAGTGGGTAATTAGCACTGTGCTGGCAATTGTAGCGATAATAGTTCCATATGGGATCTATTTCCTATCACTAGAGAATAAAAATATGGATTTTGAAATTATTTCTCATTCAGGATTGGTGGGAGAAAAAAACATAATAAAAGGTCTAGAGATAAAAATCAACGATGAAGCTATTAAGACCTTGACCTTTCATAGTTTTATAATACGCAACTCTGGGTCTCTACCGATTTTGTCAAAAGACTTTGAGAAACCGATAAAAATATATTTCAAGGATAACTCGACAATATATTCCTCAGAAGTGAAGAGAAAACAACCAAGCAATCTTTCTGTAATTAGCAGAGAAAGTGAGAACTGTTTACTAATAGAACCGTTATTGCTTAATCATAATGATGAATTTGTAATAGATCTATATTCATCATCGACAGAGTATCCTGCTATAGATGCAAGAATAGCTGGTATACCTGCTATAGATTGCAAATTTCCCAAATCAAATAAAATGTCATTTATCCTTTTTACTTGGGTTTCAGTGTTTTTTCTAATTTTTTTATATGCTAAATTAGTGACTTATACTTGCTTAAGAATTAAGTACTTTTCTATAAATATTTTAATTATTATAGAAAATTTTGTAATTGGATTAATATGTATTTTTTCCGCTGGAATGTTAATGAAATTTGTACTTGAAATAAAAAGTTTTAGTTCTATTTGTGTAATTTCATTTCCTGCTTGTATATTAGGGGCTTTATGGTGTGGGTACAGAATGAAAAGAAGAATAAAGTCATCCAATGATGCGACGGATAGTCTAGAGGAGCAAACAGAGAATGTTGTTGAAAATGTTTTTAAGGGATATCCTTTTTCGGTAACCATTCACACTTTTGATACATGAAAAGAGGAAGAAACTCAAGAAAGGAAAGAAGGTGCCGGTGCAGCACCGAAGTAACAGGCAACCGCATCGGCGATGAAATCGAATGCATTGATATTTCGTT